>WNGD01000412.1_pt1 | contig 45402 bp, 39 predicted proteins | sample 5400671 | NCBI WGS metagenome assembly WNGD01 (sample SAMN13153369, study PRJNA577476) | soil metagenome | isolation source: 40 cm soil or saprolite under grassland replicate 2 | place: USA:California | collected 2016-06-15 | reverse complement strand
TATATCAACTGCTAGATGCGGCTCGCGGTCACTACATGGAGGCTCTTTTCAAACTGGCTTTGGCAACAGGAATGAGGCGCGGTGAGTTGTTAGGGCTTAAATGGCAAGACATTAACTTTTCTACTGGCACGCTTCAGATACGGCGTATTCTGACACGGGTGCCGACGAAAATGCCTGGAAAGGGGTTTGTAGAAGCTGAGCCGAAGACACAGAAGAGTCGACGTAGCATTATCATTGCTCCTTTTGTACTCGAAGCATTAAGGCAGCACCGTGTGCGTCAATTGGAAGCGAAGTTGAAGGCTGGTGCATCCTGGCAGGAACACGATTATGTGTTCTGTACCTCCATTGGTACACATTTGCATCCAGATAGGGATGTACTGAGTCAATTGAAAGCTTTGCTCAAGAAGGCAAATTTACCGGACGTTCGTTTTCACGATTTGCGTCACAGTGCTGCGACACTTCTGCTGAGTGAGGGCGTTCATCCGAAAGTCGTGCAAGAATTGCTCGGCCACAGTAACATTAGTATGACGATGGATGTGTATTCGCACGTGCTTCCCAGTATGCAACAAGATGCCATCAGTAAATTGAATGAAACGCTGGGCAAGTACGAACAAAAAGAGGTACGTAGGGATGCTCAAGAGTGAACATGTTGCGTTCCTGTCAACGTTCCTGTCACCACTGTTTTTCCTCAAAAAGAAAACGCCTCAATCAGCTTGTAGCCTAACTTGAGACGCCTCTAATATTCTTCTAGGTGCCGATGGAGAGATTCGAACCCTCAACCCTTGCGGGACTTGTTTTTGAGACAAGCGCGTATACCGTTCCGCCACATCGGCATGATAAAGTGGCTCCGCAGGCCCGTTCAGCGCATTACCCCTGTTTAGGTACATCATCGAAAATACACCGGAACAAGTGTAGCAAACACTAGACGAACCGCGTTTACAGGTGCAATGATAGCACAGAGTAGGGGTAACGTCAAGAGCGACGAAGGATCAACCTCTAAAGCCTTTGCTATTCTTCCCAATGTGATCAGGGTGATGGTTCTATATGAGCTATTGACCTGTATCGATTCATCTTTTGGAAGGGAAACGGCTATGGATGTAAAGGATGTAGACCCTTTGTTGGCCTTATCTGAATAGCAGACTCAGGTGTTCTCGTAAAAAGTCCTGTTCGCTTTCATAAGGGAGCAAGTCAAGAGCTTCTTGAGGGGAGAACCAGCCCACTTCGATGAACTTGGGGTCGGTAGGGGCTGAGGGTTGGCTGTCGCTCAAGGCATAGGCCAGGTAGAAGTGGACGGTTTTGTGGATCTCGTCTCCGTTGCTTGTTATGGATTCGCGCAGAATGGTGCCGAGGTGTTGAAGCAACTGGACATTGTTCAGACCTGCCTCCTCGTAAATCTCGCGGAGGGCAGCTTGTTCGAGGGTTTCGCCTGCTTCAACATGGCCTTTGGGCAAGACCCAGGCCTTGATGGCACGTGGATGATGGGCAAGTGCAATCTTGAGTTGGCCGTCAATTTCGCGCAAGATGATGGCTCCGGCTGATGTGGCTGTGATGTGGACCATTGCTCTTCTCCTCACTCGAAAACTTCTTGTGCTTGCGATACATCCGCTTCCGCTCGCCCGAACTTGCCAATACTGCGAAACTTCTGGTACCTCTGCTCCACTAACTCATCTAGAGGAATCGGCTTCAGTTGCTGCAGATTTTGAAGTATGGCTGCCTTTACATTGTATGCCGCAGCCTCATAATTGTGGTGGGCACCGCCTAATGGCTCTGGAACCAGTTCATCAATGAGACCGAGTTGGTGCAGTTCGCGAGCACTGACCTTCATGGCTTCAGCGGCCTGGGAAGCGAAGGCAGTATCGCGCCAGAGGATGGTGGCGGCGGCTTCTGGTGGCGCGACAGAGTAAACGCTGTATTCGAGCATGAGAATGCGGTCGGCTACACCGATACCCAGTGCGCCGCCACTACCTCCTTCACCGGTGACAATGGCTACGATGGGTACACGCAGACGTGCCATCAGGTACAGGTTGGAGGCAATGGCCTCGGCCTGCCCGCGCTCTTCATCGGCCAGTGCTGGAAAGGCGGCAGGTGTATCGATCAGACAGACGACGGGGAAGCCGAATTTTTCGGCCTGCTGCATGACACGACCGGCTTTGCGATAGCCTTCTGGATGGGGCATGCCAAGGTTGCGGAACTGCTTTTCTTTGGTGTCGCGCCCCTTCTGGTGACATACGAGCATGACTGTGCTCCCATCAAGGGTGGCGATACCAGCAATAATGGCGTGATCGTCGCCAAAGGTACGGTCACCATGCATCTCGAAGAAGTTTTCACACATGAGGCGGATGTAGTCGGCAGCGTAGGGACGGTCTTTGTGACGAGCGACCTGTACCGTTTGCCACGCGGTGAGGTTGCGGTAAATTTCTTCGGTACGGTGATGCAGTTCCCGCTCCGCTTCCAGCAATTGCCTATGCTCATCCGGTTTCAGACGTTCCCCTTTGCGCTGTAGACTGGCAATCTTTTTTTCCAGTTCGGTCAGGGGCTTCTCAAATTCCAGATCGTATGCCATCGTTTTTCCTTCTTTTAGTCTACTACCTGCGCTGGCACGCTCTGGGTGACAGGAGTTTCGCTTTTAGCGATGGAGCCAAGCGCCTGGCTATATAAGCGGAGCAGTTTGCCCAAGGTTGGGCGGAGGTCACGTCGATGCACGATGGCATCGATCATGCCGTGTTGGAGGACAAATTCGGAGGAGACAGAGCCTTCGGGCAGCTTGACGTGCATGAAATTTTCGATGACACGGGGGCCAGCGAAACAGACTAAAGCTCCTGGCTCGGCCAGGATGACATCGCCTAACATGGCAAAGCTGGCAGTGACGCCGCCGGTGGTGGGATCGGTCAACAGGCTGAAGAAGGGAAGGCGAGCCTCGCCAAGTTTTGCCAAGGCTGCTGAAGTTTTGGCCATCTGCATGAGTGAGTAGAGGCCCTCTTGCATACGTGCGCCGCCGGAGGCTGTGGAGATCAATACGGGTATGCGTTTCTCAATAGCTAACTCAATTGCATGAGTGATCTTCTCGCCTACTACCGAACCCATGCTGCCGCCAATAAAGCGAAAATCCATCACGGCTAGAGCCAGAGGAAAACCTTCGATAGTGGCGTGACCGCTTACGACCCCTTCGTTCAAGTTTGCCGCTTCACGCTCTTCGCGTAGTTTATCGGCATATGCCTGGGAGCGGCTGACGAAATGCAACGGATCGGTCGAGATGATATCAGCATCGATCTCAACAAAACTATCGGCATCAACCAGGAGTGCGATGCGCTCATAGGCGTCTAGCTTGAAATGGTAGTTACAGCGCGAGCACACCTTCAGGTTCTTTTCCCAGTCGCGGCTGACTAGCATCTCGCGACATTTAGGGCATTTGACCACTAAATTTCCTGGTGCAGATAGCCCTGCTTTGACCCGATTGTGTACAGATGTCTGTGCAGTCGATGGAACGGCGGCTTCTTTGACCATACAATTACCCCCCCCAAATCAGTCTTGTGCGAAGAGTGCAGCCACGAAACTCTGTGGATCGAACGGTGCGATATGCTCGATCTTTTCGCCTGTACCAATGAACTTGATGGGAACATCCAGATCATCAGCAACTGCGAAAGCAAAACCACCTTTAGCCGTACTATCCAGTTTGGTGATGATGACGCCAGTCAAGCCAACGTCTGCGGCAAATTGACGGGCCTGCAGAAGTGCGTTCTGACCGGTTGTGGCATCCATGACAATCAACAGTTCCTGTGGCCCCTTGGGAAGAAATTTCTGAATGACTTTGTTGATCTTCTTTAGCTCTTCCATGAGGTTATACTTGGTCTGGAGACGGCCGGCGGTATCGACGATCAAGACGTCGGCTCCGCGTGCTTGCGCAGCCTGAATGGCATCGTAAACGACCGCCCCTGGATCAGAGTTGGGGTTCTGGCTGATCACAGGTACGTTAATGCGCTCTCCCCAAGCTTTCAGTTGCTCGATGGCTCCGGCGCGGAAGGTGTCGGCTGCTGCCAAGACGACACGATGACCTTCGCGAGTCAGGCGATAGGCTAGTTTAGCAGCAGTGGTGGTCTTTCCTGAACCGTTTACCCCAATGATCAGGATAACACTCAAGGGCGAGTCTTTGGCGAGGTTGAGAGGAGACGGTTGGCCGAGCAAGTAAACCAGTTCTTCTTGCAGAGCACGTCGAACCTGAGAGCCTGTTTTCATATTTTCTTGCGCTGCCCGTTCGCGCAGACGCTCCATGAGCCCCATGCTCGTATTGGGGCCGACATCGGCACTGAGTAGCGACTCTTCCAGGTTGTCCCACAATTCGTCGGTGATAGTGTCCTGCTTGAAGTCTTCATTGGTCCGGCTGAACAATTGCCGTGTGCGGTTCAGGGTGTTCTTAAACGGGTTAAAGCTAAAGCGTGACTCAGAGACGGAATCACCTCCGGCGCGCTCCTGAGCAGGCACTTTCTCTTGTTTTGGCTCCTCTTTCGGTTTCTGTCCGAAAAAACGATTGAGCACGTCAGTCTTGACTCCTTCTTTTAGGAAATAATAGCAGACATTTGGAAAAGAGGGTACTCCACCTCTTAGCAGTGTGGTGTGATGATACCCTCTCTAATAAGACGAAAGGCAAAAGGAACATTTGCATGCCTTTTGCCTCCTTTTTCCCAACATACCGTCAGCAGCGATGAATGAAAAGTTTGTAATCTATGGGGAGGCCACAAACTTACTGGCGGTTGCTGCGATATGAGTGGAGCGATCCGTCACTAATGGGTTCATTAATAATGATGTCACCATTACGGATCTTAATATTGTACAAGCAAGAGGGATTTGTGCAGACCCATGCTTTGTACTCGATAGAAGCTCCCTGGCTACCGAAGTCCGAAAGCGGAACCAGATCACCTTCACTACATTTGCGACAGCGAGGAAATGCGTTTTCCACGAAATCGCCTCCTTCCTTCTCCATGGAGGATAGTATTCGTCTGTTCTGCTCGCCACATGAGCAAAACGGGGCGAAGAAGTAAACCGAGGGGGAGCCTCCGCCTCTGCATCCGCATCCCCACAGCAGGTATAATCCATGCCGCTGCTATCATACCACAAAATACGTCCTATGTCAGTACTTTGATGAATATTTCTTCATCTTGTTGGTGCTGGCTTCCTCATCATTGTTCAGTCTGTAATAGACTGAATGAGAAGGTTTGTCGTGTAAGTTGTTTGTATATATCAGCAACGTCTATTCTTAGCATAGCAGGTGTGACAAAATCCGTCAAGCACACGGAATTAATATTTTTGCATATAGACATATACTGTCTGGTTGCGTAAAGTTCCTCACCTATGGAAATTTCTTCATCTTGGAACGGCATTTCAGCAGCATCTTTTTGGGGATGAATAAAACAAGCGATCAGTATTTTTTACGGTGATCCCTTCAGAATTACGTTCATTTGCCGATTGATATATTGATATCTTTGCATAATAAGCCTACTTTGCTGCCCTTTCAAAGGCTTTGGCACGATTATTGCACTAAAGGATAGTGTGAGAGGATAGACGGTCAAACATTTCTGATACTGTACTCTCTCGCAATCATACATGGCTTATTCTCCTGGAATTGCTCATTTCATGGTTCTGGGTGCTCCCCAGGAACATGGGCTATTTGACCGAATTTGTGGAAGAGATGAAGGAGTACCGATAATGGCAGCCAAAACAAAAGTATATGATAACAGCAAGAATGAAGTATCTGTACTACCAAAGAAACGAGGCCGCAAGGACAGTGGTATGTACGATGAGAGTGACACGTTGTTTGCTGAACTGGAGTTGAACGATGGGTATGAGGATGATACCGAAGAAGAGTTGGCCGAAGATGAAGAGCAGCTAGGTACTGCAATGGATGATTCGGTCAAGCAGTATCTCAAGGAGATTGGTTCATATCCTCTGCTGACTGCTGAGCAAGAATTGCAACTAGCGGAGCGTATCTCGCGTGGAGATTTACTGGCACGACAAAAGCTGATTGAAGCCAATCTGCGCCTGGTTGTCAGCATTGCCAAACGCTACTCGAATCAGGGTCTGCCGCTACTGGACCTCGTGCAGGAGGGCAATATTGGCCTTATGCGTGCGGCTCAGAAATTTGATTATAAACGGGGTTTTCGTTTCAGCACCTACGCGACATGGTGGATTCGTCAGGCTATCAGCCGGACTATCGCCGAGCATGCGCGTACTATTCATATTCCGGTGCATGTGGTTGAACTGATCTATAAGATTAAGCGTGTGGCGCGTCGTATCTATCAGGAGCAGGGCATTGAGGCGTTGCCAGAGCAGGTGGCTGCCGAGGTCGGTCTGACGAAAGATCGCGTCATCGAACTGTTGAGCGTTTCTGAGCAGCCCATTTCGCTTGACGCTCCGGTAGCCGACGATGAGCAGTATCATCTGGCTGACGCGCTGGAAGATGTGAGTATGGCTCCCGTCGATGAGGTCTCACAACGCTTGCAAAGCGAGCAAATTGAACGGGCTATGACAGTCTTGAATGATCGTGAGCGCATGATCATCGAGATGCGCTATGGTCTCCGTGATGGCCATTTCCATACGCTGGATGATGTCAGTGTCAAGTTCCGACTCACTCGTGAGCGCATTCGCCAGATCGAGGTTAAGGCCCTGCGCAAACTCCGTTATCCAGAGCGTTTCGACAATGGCTTGCGCGAACTTGTAAATGTATAGCGATGTAAAAGCATGATGAGCGCCTCTCCCCCATGATGAGCGCCTCTTCCCCATGATGAGCGCCCCCCAGCATGATGAGCGCAAGGGTCATCACTACTATACTACGGCTTCGCAAGCTGAGACATCGTATATAGTAGTGATGACCCTTGCGCTCATCATGGGGAGGAGGCGCTCATCATGTGATTGGGAATTATACTTCTGCCGTGACGCCCCCAGCCATCATTTGCAGGTAGGCAAAGATGAAGGGGTCTACGTTGCCGGACAGGTAATCTTCAGTATCGCTGCTCTCATGATTGGTACGGTGATCCTTGACGATATTGTAGGGGTGAATCGTCACCGAGCGGATCTGCGTCCCGAAGTCAGCCTGTACATGTTCGCCTTTAAGCCGTGCTGCCTCCTCCTCGCGTCGCTTCTGTTCACGCTCATAGAGACGGGCTTTGAGTAGCTTCATGGCTACCTCTCGGTTCTGAATCTGTGAGCGTTCGTTCTGACAGGTCACAACAATGCCGGTGGGGATATGGCGCATACGCACCGCCGAATCGGTTTTATTTACGTGCTGACCACCGGCACCGGTCGAGCGGTAGGTATCCACCTCGATATCTTCAGGACGAATGGTGATTTCGATGGTATCCTCGATGTCAGGCATGACTTCGACTTTGGCAAACGAGGTATGACGACGATGGGCGGCATCGAAGGGGGAGAGACGAATGAGGCGATGGGTACCAATCTCAGAACGCAGGTAACCATACGCGTAACGTCCTGTGATCTCCACCGTCACGCTCTTTACACCTGCCTCCTCACCTTCACTGTAATCATATATTTCAGTACGGAAGCGATGTGATTCAGCCCAGCGCAGGTACATGCGCAGCAGCATCTCGGCCCAATCCTGGGCATCAACACCCCCACTACCGGCGTGAATACTGAGAATAGCATTGCGCTCGTCATGTTCTCCACTGAGCATCAGCGAGAATTGCAGCTTCTCGACCTCCTGCTCAAGTGTCGCTATGGATTGGGCAACCTCGGCCTGCATTTCTTCATCTGGCTCCTCCTCCAACAACTGAGCCAATCCTTGCAGGTCATCCAGTTGCGCTGCGATATTCTCCCAGGTAGAAACCTCTTCGCGCAAGGCTGTTAACTGTTGCATCTGAACCTGGGCTGTCCGATTATCAGCCCAGAAATCTTCCGCCATGCTGGCGGCCTCAAGTTTGTCTATCTGTGTTTTCTTACTCGCCAAGTCAAAGACGCACCATAGTTTTCTGGACACGTTCCTGTAGGCGTTCGATTGTGGCTATTAATTCATTCATAGTATCTATTTTAGCATGTTTCGCGTAAGTCGTATACCCCATGATGACTGCAAGGGTGAGCGTGCGATTTTGGCAGGAAGTCCGCGAAGCATGGTAGGGGCGGCATTCATGACGCCAGTCAGCCTGCTTGCTGACTGGCGTCATGATGAAAGTTAACTATTCAATCCAGTGATCAAGCGGCGCAATCATTACCGCATTAAAAAGTTCATCTTCATCATGCCGCCCCTCCCATGGCTCCTGGAAGAGACCGCCTGCCACAGTGCAAAAATCGTACGCGCACCCGCACGCTCACCCTTGCTTCACATTGCCTACTTATAAGTGATACAATGCCACAAGACTGTTTGGGATCTCGAACGGTCTCACGGTTTATCTGTAAAGTTAGGCGTCAAGAACCCCCGCTTTGAAAACGGAGGCTTGCAGGGAGGGCTACTGCAACGCAAGTCTTGACTAGAGGGCTTGTTCCCCGCCAGGCGGGTCTCAGGCGCACAAGCAGCAGCGATACGGGCTAAGAAAGAGGGAGACCCCAGGCTTATGTGCTAGGGGAAGTCCTGAAAGCACGTTGGAATGCCACCCTAGTTCCAACCACTGCCTGCCGCGCCCAAGCAGATGGTCAAGAGACCTATGCCTGTATTGCAGTCTCGAAGGGTTTTATTACCACGGCGCAAGACCGTGCGGCTCGCAATCGAGCAACAGTTTTGAGGGCCTTTCTGCTAAAAAGGCCCTCCCGCAAGGGATGGATACCGTCTAGGGTAGGCCCAACCCCTGCCCCAACAAGGAACGCCTGCTTCTTCCCCCGCATGAATGACGGGGGTTTCCGCAGGCGGAGGTTCTATGATGGAGGAAATTATGCTAAAGGCACAACGACGAGCCGAAGTTTCCTGGGAGGGAAACTTGATCCGCGGGAAAGGGAAAGTGGTCAGTGTGGGAAGTGGAGCCCTGAAAGATTTACCACTGACGTGGGCTTCACGTACTGAACGCTCGGATGGCAGAACCAGTCCAGAAGAATTGATCGCGGCGGCTCATGCTGGCTGTTATGCTATGGCGTTCTCGAACGTATTGGCTCAGGCAGGCACGCCTGCGGAGCAATTATTTGTGACAGCGGTTTGTACATTTGAGCAGGTTGAGGGTGGTTTCAAGGTGAGTACGATGGATCTCAATGTGCGGGGGAAAGTGCCAGGGCTGAATCAAGAGCAATTTGCTGAGGCAGCCCACAAGGCTGAACAAGGTTGTCCGGTTTCTAATGCCCTGCGCAATAATGTGAACATCCAGGTCACAGCTGAACTTGAGCAGTAGGCATCTCTGCATGGAAAGAGGGTTTGCCCATCCAGAGGCATCCTGGTGGGCGAGCCCTCTTTCCATGCAGAGGCACTATGCGTTTATCCCAAAATGACCCTTGTCAACCATAGTTGCCCAGGCTCTGAGCTACCACTGGGTGGCATAGATTGCACGAGCAGCAAACCTGGCTGATTCTGTACACTGTTGTTGTAGAACAGCATCCCGTTGTATGCGCCGTGACTATCGACGTTTAAGGTGGCATTATTCAAGAGCGATAGAGGTGTTAGCGTATGGTCGAAGAGTGTGGCACTGGTTTGACCATCAGCTAGTGCGCCGGTTCCCTGCACAGTTGCAGGAGATGTGATGAGGACAGGTGTTTGTGGCTGGGCCAGTGTTATCCCGTTTGATTGTGCGGCAGTTACAAACCACAAGCCTTTGTCATCGTGCTGAATGAGACGCTCCAGCGTTACTGTGATCTGTATCTGGGGATTTTGTTGAATCAACTCAACCTGCGCAGTAACACCGTTGTTATTTAGTACGGTATTCTGTGGGCTAGCGGCTGTCCACTTGAAGAGATCTTTTGCCATTTGTTCGGCAGTTGCTAACGGATCGTTCCAGGGTTGCGTCTGCCCGTTGTCTGCTGACTGCTGTAATGCCTCAGCCTCGCCGCGACTGGTCACCGGATAGAGACCTGGAAAGGAAATCTGGACAAAGGTTCCGTTTTGCCAGGTGTACTCGCGGTACACATTCTGCTGCAAGGGCTGCATCAATGTGGTGGTCTGTGATGTTATGGTCGTGTCAAGTTCGCTGATGAGCAAGGTATTGGTTGCGCTAATGGTGGCTGTTCCCTCAACAAGGGCACGTTGTGAGAACAGGGTTGTGAGTCGGGGGCTGTGCTGCTGCATGGTACAGCCGTACAGATAGACATCAAGGGTATGTCCGGTGTTGGTGACCTGAACTAATGCGGCTGGCTGCCCACCGGCTACTTGATTAACAAGCTGTACAGCTCCCATATTTTGTGACTTTGGCTGTAGATGGACTGCCTGAGTATAATCGGTGGTACGTACTAACTCCTGACAAGTAGCTGGCGTGGCTGCGCTAGATGTGCCTCCATGCATCACAGCAATGAAATGGATAAGAGCAATCAGAGCAAGCAGTGAGAGCAGCACGGTAATGATATGCGGCTTGCGCTTTCTCTGCCGCTCGCTTCCTGCTTGGGCTTGTGCTGATTTAGGAATAATAATAACTCTTGGTTCATGTGTTTTAGTTGTACCTGACATAGAATATATGCTCCCTCTTTCATTGAAGAATATCCTCTCTTCTTAGTCTACAGGAGCAGAAAAATGCTATTAGTCACCTCGCCATCTTTTTAATACAAGATACCCCATTAGTTTTCAAGTATCTATGATCCATCTCTCAAAGGGTAGGCATGGCGGCTACTCCAGAAGCTTTGCCATATAATACTCATCTACATAGTGATCGTTTACGACCATAGCATGTTGCCTCACGCCCTCAATTGTAAACCCCTGTTTCTTATATAACGCAACACCGGCAGCATTGTGTGTCATCACTGTTAATTCTAAACGATGTAGCTGCTTTTCCCGCACCCATTTTTCCATCACTATAAACAATTGTGAGCCAATCCCTTGCCCTGTAAATGCCTCGAGAATACCAATCACAATCTCCACCCGGTGGCGGATGCGTCTGGCGTAGCCACCGCTAGCACCCAGGTAGCCGACTAGTTGCTCCTCGTGTTCAGCCACAAAGATCATCTGATTTTCACTGAGCAGCACTTGCTCTACCTGGTGTCTCTGTTCCTCTATATCGATGCTCCTCTCTCCTGGCTCAAACAACATGAATGGCGTTTCCTCGTCTAATTGGAGACGGAGACGGAGGAATTGTTTGGCATCATTGAGTTGAATACGTCTAATAAGCATAACGTTGCTTCCTATGGATGATGTGGTAGAGAAAGTATTTCGGCTTTTATTGTACCACCTGAGAGATTTTTAGCAGGATGCTTTGGTTACTTGCAAACGGAAGAAGTTTAGCTTATACTGTAGCAGGGAAACAATAGGGGTTGTTGTTTTCGTCACTGTAGTTTCAGTATCATCTATTCCTTTTTGGTTGTTCTTGAGTGTAAATCGTAGCCGAACTTGTAGTTGGAATAGAGGGACTGTCCAGTGTGTTGTTGTTCTTCTCATGATCTCTTCTACATTTGGCATCAAAGCGTCCGTATAGAGAAAAAGGCACTTTCCCGAAGAAAGAGCCTTATGAACACGTAGGCTGGTAGAAATGCTTTCTGAAGGACTACAACTTGGTCGATATCGCCTCCTTCGTCTTATAGGACATGGTGGGGCAGGCAATGTATATCTTGCAGAAGACCAGCGCATTAAGCGGCAAGTAGCTCTCAAGATTGTGCAAAGCGAGACCGCTAATAGTGAAGCGATTAAGGAAGCAATGGCTCTCTTCCAGCGCGAAGCTCAGACGATTGCCGTACTTAGCCATCCCAATATCCTACCTCTCTTTGACTTCGGTGAGGAGATGGTTGATGGTATGACAGTCACGTACCTCGTCACACCATTTTGTCCAGAAAGATCCCTCTCCGCCTGGTTACGTCAACGTCATGGAACGCTCATGCTCCCGCCTCATGAGGTTACACATATTATTCAACAGGCTGCTGACGCGCTAGAGTATGCCCATGACAACCAAGTCATTCACCGTGATGTTAAACCTTCAAATTTTCTTGTGCGCAGTCGGAAGGATACACCCGATCGGCCAGATCTCCTGCTAGCCGACTTTGGTATTGCACGCCTTTCTCAGGCAAATCTTAATATGAGTAGAACCATTCGAGGGACGCCGATGTACATGGCTCCCGAACAGTGGAGTGGTAATGCTCTACCTGCAAGCGATCAATATGCGCTGGCGATCATGACCTACGAACTCCTGACAGGCCACCTGCCATTTCAGGGCACACAAGAACAGATGATGTATCAGCACCTCATGGCACAACCACGACCACCCAGTGCGGTTAATCCACACCTTCCATCTGCCATTGATGCTGTCATTCTGCGTGCCATGGCAAAACAACCTGAAGCCCGTTTCCCCTCCATTTCTGACTTCGCACGTGCTTTCCAACGGGCAGTGGCTGAAACTGTGTCTCTGCCTTCTCCTATGCCCATGCCTTCGATAGCATCTTCTATTCCATATGATGCGACCGTATTGAGTTCTCCTCTGCCTCTCTCTGCCTCTTCTCCTGTGAAAGATACACCTCACATCTCTATCCCGTCAGCTGTGCAGAGTAATGACTTTTATACTACGCTAACTATTAGTACAACAGAAGCTTTGGCCGGAGTAATTCGTACTCTAACACTGCCAGGTAACCAGCACGTGAAAATTGCAGTACCGGCAGGCGCACACAATGGCCAGGTGCTTCATCTGGAGGGACAAATTGAAGCCTCCTCCCCGTATAATCCCAAAGGAAATCTCATTGTTACTATTTCTGTGGCATCTAGTATGGAAGCAGCAGTGATTGAATCCATACCCGATCTTCCACCGGTTCGTATTAATTGGAAGAGATTGTTCCTCTTCGGATTTGCTCTACTCATTCTCATCGCAGGTATTACAAGCTTCTCTTTTTTCGGGCCAACCAGGCCTGTCCCTGATCTCGGTAGTGGTAGCCCCTCTATTCTGCAGGCGTCTCCCACCTCCGGTGTCGCGACTGCACAAACCACAGCCACAGCCCAGTTCAATGCTACTGCCCCCGTGACAGCAAACCTGTATAATACTGATATGCAGACTCTGGTACGTAATGAAGCTCTCAATAAGAACAGCAGTTTCGCATGGGACGAGGTGAGTGGAAGCTGCGTCTTTGAAGCAGGAGCGTACCATGTCATAAATATGCCACAAAACACATCTATACAGATATGTCTTGCTCATAGGACTAATTTTGGTGACTTGACCTTCCAAGTACAGATGAATCTTCTCAAAGGCAGTAGCGGGGGGATTCTGCTGCGTGCCACTGATACAGTTGCCTATTACTTTCGCATCGGCCAGGATGGGAAGTATGCTCTGCTCGTCTGTACAATGACAGGGACCTCTTGCGATAAGACTTTGACCAGCGGCTTTTCCTCATATATCGCCATAGGTCCAAATCAAACCAATGTTATTGCAGTGGTAGCAAAAGGGAGCCGTATTGACCTGTATGCGAACAACTCATATATAGATGAAGTCAACGATAGTTCCTCTCTGCGTGGTCATATCGGCGTCGTTGCCGACGCTGGTAGCGATGTGGTGTTCCGCAATATAAAAGTGTGGACTTCCTAAAATTATTTCTCTCAACTGTGGATAATGCTAAAGCCCTTCCTTTGGATGAAGTATGAATTTCATAAGTTGTTGGCTCTCGGTAAACAGCAATTCATCTATTGAGAGCAAAGGAGAAGAGTGATGCAACCTCATGGGAAACTTAGCACGAGATTATTCCTGGTCTTTACATCTCTTATGGTGGCCCTGCTTGCTGCCTGTGGCAAAAATGCGGGCATCAATGGATTTTCGACGATTCCTCCCACGTCTACTGTCAACGGAACGCCAAGGTCTTCGTATGATAAGCAGATCTACCGTTTCCCTATCTTGGGTGCAGACCTGGATATCAAATCGTTCGATCCAGCCTTTACACCAGATCTTTACTCTGCTCAGGCGATTGAAATGGTTTTTGTGGGCTTAGTCCGACTGGACGATAACCTCCAGGTACAGCCGGAACTGGCACAGTCCTGGGAGCAGTCTGCTGACAGTCTACAATGGACATTTCACCTGCGTCCCAACCTGACCTTTAGCGATGGTACTTCTCTTACCTCCAGCGATGTGGCCTATAGTATTGATCGCGCTTTGCAGCACAATCTTCAGGCTCCTTATAGCCTAACTTATCTGGGGCTTATTAAAGATTCCGACAAGCTGTATGCAGGTCAGATCAAGACTATTATCGGAGACAGCATCCTGACACCTGATGCGAACACCGTGATCATCAAGACCAATAAAAAAGCTGCCTATTTTCTGTATGCCTTGACTTACCCCACATCCTATGTCGTAGAGAAGAAACTCATTGAGGAGTATGGCAATACAAAGTTCACCGAACACCTGACAGAGGGTGGAGGTGCCGGTCCCTTTACCGTGTCACAATACCAGCATAAGAAGGAGATCGACTTTGTGCCCAATCCCTACTATTATAGTTACAAGCCTATCTTGCAGAAGGTTGTTTTTTCCTTCGTTCCCGACCCAACTACGGCTTACCAGCAGTATCAAAGTGGTCAGCTCGATTTTACCTACGTGCCCCGCACTCGCTTTAATGAAGCCAGTCAACTTACAAAGGAATATTACCGGACACCTATCCTGGCAACTTCTTACCTCGCGATGAATTTCCTGGTCAAGCCATTTGATAATCTCTATATTCGCCAGGCATTTGCTCTCTCTATTCAGCGAGAGACAATTAACAATACGATCTACAGTGGGCAAGAGATTCCCTCCTACCATATTATTCCTCAAGGGATGGTGGGCTACAACTTAAATCTGACCGGTCCTGCTGGCGTAAAGAATAGTAAAGGAGACTTCAATCGTGCCAGACAACTACTCCAGGTGGGCTTGCAGCAGGAGGGTTGGTCGGATGTCTCACAAGTGCCTCCTATTAAATTAACGTATGGCAAATCTTCGACTGCAGACAAAGTCATTACTATGCTGACGCAGATGTGGCAGAGTGTCCTGGGAGTGAACGTGGTCCCTGATCCTGTGACGTTTAATACCTCGGTGACCGAGGAAAATCAAGCGGTCAATAACCCGAAGGGTATCCAGATGTGGTTTGCTGGCTGGGTCGCTGACTATCCTGATCCTCAAGATTGGACGACGTTACAGTTTGACAAAGGTTCAGCGCAGAATAGCATGAACTACGGTCAAAATAATAGTACGGATGCTCTCCAGGAACAGGTGGTGCAGCATCAATTAGAACAAGCTGATGCCGAAACGAATCCGTCAAATCGTATCCTTCTCTATGACAGTGCTGAGCAGCAATTGATCAATGCAGTTGCGTGGATACCGTTGTTTCAGCAGACGGAAATTGCCTTGCTGAAGCCCTACGTACAGGGCGTAGTACTCAACCCGCTTGAAATAACTCCACCGGACGATTGGGCCAACGTCTATATTGGTATGCATTAGAGAAAGAGGGGAGAAAGATGTCATTCGATGGTTCACTTGCAGTCTGGCTGCGTGAGCAACATGGCCTGCTCTCTTTACAGCAGGCAGTGCATATTGTGCGCAAGACGGGTGATGCTCTACAGCAGCTTCACAACAAGCAAATGGTTTACTACTCTATTAACCCATCTAACGTACTCATTCATGCAGATGGGGAGAACACCGAGTATTTTGATGTACGACTGGCTAATGTGGATACAGGAACACCTGGGTTCACGAGTTTCGGTAGAAGCTATCTTGCCAATAGCCTGCTCATGTATATGGCACCTGAACAGTGGACGGGACAAGCACTGCCTGCAACCGATCAATACGCACTGGCCGTCATAGCTTACGAGTTGCTAGCAGGCCAACCGCCCTTTCAAGGGCCACCAGCGCAATTGATGGATTCACATATGCGAGTGCAGCCACTGGCTCCGAGTACTCTCAACCGGCGTGTTTCTCCTGCTGTTGATGCTGTTATTCTCACTGCATTGGCAAAACGTCCTGAGGATCGTTTCCCTTCTATTTCCACTTTCGCTCGCACTCTGGAACAAGCCGTGCTACGGCCTGAACCCTTGACTGCGAGCATACCAGGAATGCCCGTTGATGGTGATTTACGGGCTACGCTTCTCATCAACAAAGCAGAGATGGCAACGGGAGCAATGCGTACCATCACTCTGCCACAGGGACGGCGTATCACCGTGGCTGTGCCAGGAGGAGTACACAATGGTCAAGTCATTCGGTTAGAGGGTTTTGGTGATCCATCTTCAACGGGGGGAGCCTCGGGTGCATTATTCCTGACTATTGCAGTTAATCAAGCCCAGCCGGATATAACTCCTTCTGTTTCCTCGAGGGAAACCAGAGTGCTTCCTGTGCCTGTCTCTTCCACGATCACCAATTCCAAGGCCATAGCGAGCAGAGCATACAGTACGGTTACGCATCTTTCGTCGGGACGCAAAATAGCATTGCTGGCAACGGTGGTGCTGCTCCTTGTATTCCTCAGTGTTGGTCTCTTTCCCCTTCTACAGAAGAGCGCCAGCGTGGCTATTCCTTATTCTCCTGGTAGTGGCTCACTTGCTGTTAACGATCTCTTGCACGACAATAGTGGGGGCAATAACTGGCCGGCTACTGCCAGTCCTGATGGCAGTGCCTGTCAATTTGTGCAAGGTACTTATCACGTCAGTATGACACGCGTGGGATCCTTCCACTACTGTATTGCAGGCTCCACCGAGTTCAGCAATTTTGCCTATGAAGTACGTATGACGATTAGCCAGGGTGACGAAGGAGGGGTTATCTTCCGCGCCGATGGTAATCAAGGGAAGTTCTATTACTTCCGTATTGATCGTGATGGCTCATACGGTCTTTATCTGTTTGTTGACACGGTTGGTACTCATGCCCGAACATTGGTGAGCGGAGTAACTCCAGTTATTCATACGGGCTTGAATGTGTCTAACCTCCTTGCTGTGGTGGCGCGTAACGCAACTCTCGATTTGTATGTAAACGATCAACATGTTGGCAGTGTGCATGACAGTACATATGGTTCTGGACAGATTGGCGTTGCGGCTGCGAGTATCACTGGTCCCACCGAGGTCGCCTTTAGTGATGCCAGGCTTTGGACTGTGTAGCAGCAATCTTTGTCAGTCGCCAGATGGCTGCAGCTGCCAAAAGAATAAGTATTGGCTCGATAGGAGCGCGAAAACGTGGAATACCATAGAAGATCACGCATTCCACAATTGTCAAGAGAAGCAGAAGATAGCTGAACAGAAGTTCACGCCATTGGCGGAGAGTTGCCAGGAGACCAAACGTTGCCAGAATGAAGATGCCGATTGGAAAGCTCTTCATCATCAGCACAACTAGTTGTGTCGCTTTATGGTTGGGGAAACGAACCGTTGGAAGGTCAGCTTCAAATGTATCTGGCTGCCACATATTGAAGAAGTGTAGCGTAAGCAAGTGAGGCATGTCATCGATATGCCTCTGTATCCACTGTGTGGCAGCACTTTTATAAGCATCTTCGCGTGCAACTTCACATGGAGCTGCGCAGGTGTAGATAGGATATCGCTGTGTGACGGCTGGGCTGGATATGAGTGGGTTGATCCATGTTCCTATATTGCCTCCTGGGTAACTTGGATTTGTCAGTGTCATGGTATTATAGACACCAAGCAGTACGGTTCCATCGCCTGTAGCTACCGGTATGAACGCATGGGAAACATGATAATTGCGTAAAGTCCAAGGCGCCACCAGGGCAAGAGTAATCAAGGTAATAGTAACTACACTCCTGGTAACTGTACTCCACGGCAGCACCTTTATCCAACCCATGATAGCAGCCCAGAAAATAAACGCGACAAGGACGAGCAGGCCATTGGGCCGCGTCAGTGTGAGCAGTCCGAGCAAGATTCCGCAGCATATCCACCTGCTTCGTTGTGGTGAACATTGCAACTGGTAGACTCCATAGCAGAAAGCAAAGAAGAGAAAGGTATAGAGCGATTCTGTATAGAGCCAGCCATCATAAATATAGAGTTCAGGATAGATAGCTGCTACCACTCCTGCCAGGATACCAATTCGCAAATTAAATAAATTCTTTGCAAAAAGATAGACCAATACACACGTTCCTGAACCAACACAACACAAAAAGAGACGGGCAAAGTAGTCGCTTGGGCCGAAAAGAAGCGCAATGACTGCAATGATACCAGGCCAGAGTGGTGCTCGGTAGACTGTTGGAATATGAGGATACTGGCAAAAACACTGCTCCTTTATTATGTTCAACCCTATGCTTTGATAAGCAAGCGAATCATGCAGTGGGTAGTAAGGGTGAGCAACCGTGTTATTGTAGAGCACACGCACAAGCAGAGCGAGACAAAAAATGCCCCAGGCAGGAATACATGATTGCGACTGTTTCATAGAGAAATATCTTGAATAAGAGTGTAAAATCTAAGGGTAGCTATGAAAAGAGACGAACGATATCAAGGGGAGTAACAGATCTGAGAGAACGAGTCGTTGCTCTTGTGAGTTGCTGTTTCCTCGTGTTCAACGGGTCAGGCTCGCCAAAATTTGAAACGCACCCCCGAGGTCCAATCCATTTCAAAGACGAGACCATCTCACTGTGTCATCCTGAGCGCGAGCGAAGGATCTCTGGCCGCAGAGAGATCCTTCGCTCGCGCTCAGGATGACACTGGTGAAGCGGCTTGGTTTGACTGGCAACACGTCTTCTTTGAAATGGATTGGCCCCGAGGTCCAGGTTGCTTGCATACTTCTCATATATTTGATATCTTTAGAAGTAGGACAATACGAGGAGGTATTCTCGCAAGTCGTAGATTATTCTCAAGAGCTTGGAGGAAAACGAGAGCTTATGGAGAGGTTTCCTCAAAGTACCAGTTCGGTATCAGATGATGTGAATGCTTCTCTGCTGGCACAGCCAGAAGGTGATGGAGAAGAGGCGGAAGAGCATATTCATATGCCCAATCCAAGTTATTGGCCGCTTCTGCTCAGCATAGCTGTGGTTATTGCGATAGTCGCGTTACTGTTGGTTTTCACTGCCCCCTGGATATTGCTGATTGTATTTCCATTGGTGTTGATCGGTATACTGGGATGGGGCCTGGAAAACCCTATGGCTCCAGTGAAGGAGAAGTTTGATCTTGTCTATCAAGCGGCGAAAGCTGATCACTGGAAGTTCAAGATCGGTCAGAATGTCGTTGATAAACAGGGGAACTGGCTTGGTACAGTACGAGGTCGCTTTACCCGTTATATTCTGGTGGAGCGTGGTAGTTTCTTGCCAAAGGTCTATTATGTGCCACAAAGTGTTATTAGAGATCAGATCAAGAACAATACCATTTTCCTTACGCTTAGCGAAGAGGAATTGGTGAGTAAGGGTTTCACCCACGTACCTGAAGATCTCTATGAGGAAGCACCAGAGCATGCGGTTCCTGTTGTAAGGGGCAGACCACTATTCTCTAACAGACCATTGTCACCGGCAGAGACTGGACACTACAACTATGGCAGGATGTGGCCGGGTATCAATACTGATGCCAGTGGCTCTTATCATCGTGGAGAGGTCAATCCTACGCCACAAAGTTATGTGACCGACGATATCGTCTCTACAGATGCAAATATTCCAGTTCGCACGATCAGCCCTGATTAAGGGAGATAGCGTTAGATAGTCCTTTGATTTGCGAGTTGAAAGGCTAGCCCATACTCACGCTATGGGCTAGCCTTTATTGCCCTGTTGCTCCTAAAATTGCCTGTGGGCTGGATACTACGGAACGGTCATTGTAACTTTGACCGATCTGGATGTCGGCTCGAGACTAGCTTTCGCCGGGTCATGGAAGGTAAATGTGATGGACAGATCAGTTTGTTGGGGTCCGGCTGGCAAGCCAGTTTTGTTTATCGTCACATTGATTGGCTGCGTGCTTCCTCCTTGAAGGGTACCTCGAAGGGGAACGACACTGTTATTTAATTTCACCCAACTTACTCCACTGTTTTTCATAACCCAATCCACTGTGCCATTCGATGCCGGATTGGTAAAACTCAATAAGGGGTTGTTCCAAGGCAGTTGTAAGGTATCGAAGTCAAGGTAGGTTGGACTGACTATGGGAGCCTTTGGGCCGCTATCACCATAGGGAATGGGGCTTATATGCATGTCAGCCTGAAGCTGTACTGCTGAACTGGTACCGGCTCCCTCTGTGGTGAAGGTCAGGGTATTGGTGTAATCCCCATATGCCAGGGAGTTTGTTGTATTCGCCGTCACATAGATCGTCTGTTGCTCGTGTGGTTGAAGGATACCCTCACTCCTATCCAGAGTTACCCAATTTGTCCCACCGGTATCCGCAGTCCATTTCATAGCATTTTGGCTGTCCCGGTTGGTGATCGCTAGTGGTAAAGTCTGGCTGCTGCTCAGGTTTTGGGAAAAGGTCACCCCTACTGTAAGAGGTGATACGGCAAAGCCTGGTTTTCCTGCAAGAGGTAAGTCGGGGGCTGGAGATACGTTTAACGTAACTGGTACCTGTACATAGGCAGACGAATCATCCCCTTCCGAGATGAAGGTAAGGGTGGCTGCGTACTCCCCTACTGCCAGGGAGCTTGTATCAATCGTCACATCGACTGCCTCCTGATCCCCTGGTTGAAGGGTGCCAGCACTCTTATTCATGTACAACCAACGCGTCCCGCTGGTATCTGCATGCCAAAGTAATGTTTGTTGAGTTGGATTGCTGATCACCTCTTGCACTGCTCTGCTCTCACCCTGCGGAATGGCGCCAAAGTCAAGAGGGCTCTGACCTATTGTTGGAGGTTGTAGGACCATATTTCATCTCCTTTTGATGAATGACAAACACTATTGGTATTCGCGAACAAGGTTAATGAAGAGCTGAGTATAGGCTCAACTCTGCCTTTGTGTCGCTATAGCAAGCATAACAGGAAAAGTCCTTCATTGACAGGATTCTATTTGACCCGTTTTAGACCTGTTTTAGACACTTTGTTTTTTTGCGTCTTTTCAGGTATACTTCCATGAAGTAAAGCACATCTGATATGTGTGGGAAGATATTTAAGAAGGATACGCTGGTTCATGCGGTCCTATACAATTTTGACGATCCCAGAATTGATTTTTCTCGTATCACATTTTTCATTGTTTTGTGTTTCTGGTGGGAATGTTTGAACGCCTAATACAAGGATCGGTTCACCATGAGCTTTGAAGAGACTATCCCAAATGAACGATTGAGACGTGCTCGTCACGAGCGTGGGTGGACGCAGGCTGAATTAGCCGAGATGGCAGGTACAACGTTTGAAACGGTTAGTCGTTGGGAGCGTGGTATCAAGGCTCCCAGTGCCTACTACCGTAGAAAGCTCTGTGATATTTTCGGTAAGACTGCTGAAGAGCTTGGGCTGCTTGCAGATAGTCATGTCTCCCTCATGCCTGGCTCATCTCCCTGTGTTTTTTTCTCCTCTGCTTATGCTGATGCTGACCACAAATTCGTCACCTCCCTCAAGACGGAACTTCAGACTCAGGGCGTCACTGTGTGGAGCAGTCGCACAATAAGAAGGCAGGAGGTTGGCAACAAGAGAAGTGTGCTGCAAGAGGCTATTCGTGCGGTTCAGGTGGTTCTGTTAATTGTCTCCCCCGCTACACCAGCTTCCCATCACGTTCAGGATACTCTCCGGCTTGCCAGGCACTACAGGCGTCTTGTCTGTGCTGTGTGGATCAATGGAGAGTCGCTGCAGGAGTGCATGCCTAAAGACTATAGCGAAGTATATGTCACCATTGATGCGCGTGAGGGAGACGAACAGTTCCTGCGCGAAAAGATTGTGGCGACGCTTGAACAGATATGGCTGGCGTCCAGTGATCATGAAGCCTCCAGAGTGTCAGAGCCGCAATGGAAGGTGCCGACAAAGCTTATGCCGCTTATCGGGCGTAAAGAGGAGCTGGGGAAGCTAGGTGAGTTGCTCCTCGATCAGCAGGTGCGTCTGGTAACACTCTTAGGTCCGGGTGGTATCGGCAAGACCCATCTGGGTTTGCAGGTTGCGATGGAGCTGCATGAACGCTTTGCTGACGGTGTCTGTTTTGTCTCGCTGGCAGCGATCAGTGACCCTGAGCTGGTGATTCCAGCTATCGCTAAGGAGTTGGAAATTCGGGAGGCAGGAGAGGGGCCGCTTTTCGAGCTGGTAAAGGTCGTATTGCGAAACAAACATCTCCTGCTTCTCCTCGACAACTTCGAACAAGTATTGAAGGCATCACCACACCTATCAGAGCTACTGGCAGCTTGTCTGCACCTCAAGATGCTGGTGACCAGCCGCGCCAGGCTGCATGTCCATGGTGAACATGCGTTTCCAGTTCCTCCCTTAACGCTGCCTGACCTCAGCCACCCTCTAGAGGTTGCTGCCCTCTCACAGAATCCAGCAATTGCCCTTTTCCTGCAGCGAGCGCAGGCTGCCCGGCCCGATTTCCAGATAACTCTTGCCAACGTCCAGACCATTGCGGAGATCTGCGTGCGGTTGGATGGGCTACCCTTAGCTATTGAGCTGGCAGCCGCACGTATCAGATCGTTAGCATCACAAGGGCTACTGGCACGTCTGGAGGAGCATCTTCTGGATGTAGTGATAAGTAAGGATCAGGATGTAGATGATCGGCAACGGACGCTGCGTAACACGATTGCTTGGAGCTATGACTTACTTGATGCTGAAGAACAGCAGCTCTTTCGACGACTATGTGTTTTTGCGGGAGGCTGTAATGTAGAAACAGTGGAGGCGATGTATATAGCCCTTGGTGACTCGCCGTCCCATGTATGGGATGGTGTGGAGTCATTACTTGACAAGAGCTTGCTACGGCCAGCGCAGCAGGAGGGAGAGGGACGTTTGCGGCTCCTGGAGACAATTCGGGAGTATGGGTTGGAGTGTCTGGACGCGAGCAGGGAGGCAGAAAGCACACGACACGCCCATGCTCGCTACTATCTAAGACTGGTGGAGGATGCGGAACTACACCTGAGGGGAGAGCAGCAAATAGCCTGGCTGATGAGATTGGAGCAGGAGCAAGAGAATCTGCGAGCAGTACTAAGATGGTTCGTCGAGCGTGGAGAGACAGAGCTTGCCTTACGCTTATGCGGAGCACTATGGTGGTTCTGGCGTTTGCGGGGGTATTGGAGCGAGGGGCGACGTTGGTTGGAGGTAGTACTGGGACTGCCACAAGTCGGAGAGCCAACGGTGGCGCGAGCAAAGGCCCTCTGTGCCGCTGGCGATCTCGCCTACTATCAAGATGATTATCTCACAGCACATTCTCTGCTGGAGGAGAGCGTCATGCTCTGCCGTACCTTACATGCTGAAAGAGAACTTGCTACCGCTCTAGGTATGCTTGGTATACTTATGCGTGTGCAAGGTGACCTCATAGCCGCAGGCCCTCTGCTGGCAGAGAGTGAGAAACTCTGTCGTATGTTCAACTACGACTGGGAGCTTTCCTATTTGCTTCGCAAGTTAGCGCAACATGCGGCGTGGAGTGGAGATTTGAAACAGGCTGTTGAGTCTGCCCAGGAAGGTCTTATGCTTGCACAAAAGCTAGGAGATAAGTCCCTCATTGCTACCACACTGATCACATTAGGGGATGTTATAGAGCGACAGGGTGATCTGGCACAGGCCATAGCCTATAATCAAGAAAGTCTTACTCTCGCACGAGAGCTAGGAGATAAACTCCTGGTTGCTCTTACCCTGAACAACCTGGCGTACTTTACGGCCCTAAAGGGCGATCTGACGTTGGCGGCATATGTCCATGAAGGTTTCGCACTCATGCGAGAACTCGGTGATAGAATGTATATCGCCAGGACCCTTCATAGTGTGGGGTATGTCACGCTGCGTCAGGGCAAGCTGGGACAGGCCAGGATATGGTTCCGTGAGGGTCTCTCTCTGGCCCAGGAAATACACAGCAGAATAGACATCGGCTTGCATCTTTTCGGCTTAGCTCTGGTTGCAGTAGCAGAGGGGCAGCCTCTCCAGGCCGCACGCCTGTTTGGGTTGGTGGAAACAAGCTTCGACGTCAATGTAGATATGAACTCTGCCGAGCGTGCTGAGTATAAGCAGGCGGTGGCGAGCGTGCGTACTCAGCTAGGAGGAAAGGCCTTTGCAGCAGCTCGCAACGAGGGGCGTGTCATGACCGTAGAGCAGGTTCTTGCTACATCGCAAACGCCCGCTATGGTAAATCCCCCGCCTTCCCCTAAGTACCCTGATGGTTTGACTGAGCGCGAGGTGCAGGTACTCTGCCTGGTCGCTAAAGGCTTGACTGATGAACAGATTGCCAGGCAGTTAGTCATCGCTCCCCGTACCGTCAACACTCATTTAACATCTATCTATAGAAAGATTCAAGTTTCCTCCGATGGTAAGGAGAGGCAAGTCACCCCGCGCATTGCCGCCGCTCATTATGTCACTGAGCACGACTTGTGCTGATTTGAGGCTTGCCCTCTTTTTCTCATGGTGCTCCTACAATCGACATCTTTCCTGTACACTACGTAAAGCCTTCCACCATGCTATGCATAGATACGTAGCACATTACGTTTTTCTACGCTAGTGCTGCGGCCTTTCTTCGGCTACACTTTGAGAAGTGAAGACTTCACCTTTTCGTAAAAGTGGTGAGAAGGAGACTTCGGCTATGGACCAAGAGTTCTCTAAACCTGATAATGGTGTTCATGACCCTCCGCAGTCAGCACGAGAGGAGATGGTACCCTCAGACCCCTCCCTTAGTACTCTGAGCCTCCCTGTGCTGGCAGAGTACTGCTTGAGCGAACTCAATAGCTATCGACATGGAGTGCCCGCAAGCAATCAGTATGGCTTGGAACTGCTCCGTCGCGCTTTGCTGCAACGCGATCCCCTTGCCTGGGAAGCTGTGCAACAGTGCTTTAAGGAGACGCTGCTGCGTTGGATGGAGAGACATTCTCTGCGATCAGTGGCATGTCGCTTTGACAGCGAAGAGAACTATGTGGCTCTGGCCTTTGCCCGCTTCTGGCAGGCAACAGCCGGTAATCAAGCAATAGAATTTAAAACTTTGGGTGCCGCGTTGCGTTATTTGCGTGCAAGTCTGCATGGCACTATTCTCGATACATTACGAGCTTACTCACGACCGCAAGAGGTTTCCTTGCCAGAGGCTGGTGAAGCAGGAGAACCACTAGCACAAGAGCGAGATGATGGTCGTGAGTTATGGGAAGTTATTCGCAGTCTCATCCCTAACGAGCGTGAACTGCGTGTAGCCTACCTACTCTTTAATTGTGGCCTCAAACCGCGAGAAATCGTCCATTTCTGCCCGCAAGAGTTCAGCCAAGTTGAGGAGATCTATCGCCTGCGACGCAACATAGTTGATCGGTTGCTACGGCATGAAGATTATATTCGCTGGCGGCTGAAGAACTAATTCCAGTAATGCTACAACGATAAAGGGAAGGCGAGGAAGTCTCCCTACACGGTTTCTGCACTGAAGGGGAACTTCTCTAACATCGCCAGAGCCAAAAAGGCAAACTCCCTGGTGCTAAAAAGTGTTCCTTTCCACGTCCATATATCAAGCGCGTATACACTTGCCTAGATTGGAACGTGCCTGCGTGCCTTTCTGCTGTGGAAACGGATTGCGGCCGCATTTTTCATAGCAAAGTAAGATGTAGCGTGACACCCTGTATATATTCCTTAGGGGAGGTTTCTATGTTTGGTTCCAACGTGCTTGAGGTAGCCATCGGCGTCGTTTTTGTGTATTTGCTTATGAGCCTGATCTGTTCCACTATCAACGAGCAGGTGATTGCCAGATTTTTTGCTTTGCGCTCAAAAACTCTTGAAGACGGCATCAAAACCATGCTGAATGATCCACAAGGGGCAGGGCTTGCTAAGGAGTTCTACAACAACTCGCTTATCCAGGGACTTGCCAAGCAGGGAGTCTTTGATACACTGCGTAGGAAAGAGTACCGTCTGGTCAGTGGTGAACGCAGGAGACGGCCTCACTGCGAGCGCTACGGCACATGGTGGCTTCTATAACGATGTTCCCACGCTGGAAAGCCTACGATACATCATATCACAGGGATTATAACCCATCTCCTGCCCTGGGCTGTGCGCTTGCTCTCGCTCATAGAGTTTGTGGTTCGCCGCACGTTGAAGCAGCAAGGCACGACGCTGGTGGGACTGCACAAAGAAAACCCGCGCAAAGCCACCGCGACGCCGACTATAGGCTTGACAAGAAGGCGGTTTTGTGCTATTATTCCTCAATATATTGCATATTTCATGTAAGTGTAGACACTTAATCTAGAAAGGAAGCAAAACGTAATGGCTGCACAGCCAAAACGGTTAATAATGAGCGTTGAAGATTACTTCAAGCTTGACCAAACCAGCCCCGATGCGCGGTATGAATATATCGACGGCGAGGTCTACTTGATGACAGGAGGAAGCCCCTCCCATGCGCTGATTATCGCTAATCTCATTGGTGAAATACGTACACAACTGCGCATGCGCAGCGATCCTTGTAAGACCTTTAGTTCTGATGCAAAAGTCCGCGTGTCCGAAACGCGCTACCTCTGTCCTGACGTTGTCGTGAGTTGTGATGAACGGGACCGGCAGGTAGGGACAAAGATGCTTGAGAACCCGCGCCTAGTTATCGAGGTACTTTCCCCGAGCACCGAGTACTTGGACCGACACAAGAAGCCAGATGCCTACCGTGCCATGCCAAGTATTAAGGAATATGCCCTTGTCGAATCAGAGGTGCAGGCAGTCGAGGTATACAGACGAATGCAGAATGGATTTTGGGCCTTCACCCACTTTGGCCCAGGCGAGCGTGTCGAATTCGCCAGCCTGGGAGTAACGCTTGCCGTTGAAGCCATCTACGAGGATGTCATCTTCCCCGAAGAACCATCAGCCTAGCACTCTGCCAGAGCAAACACAGTATCTCGTTTTTCATGCCTCCAGTATGCCAGAGAATTCACCGTTTGGCTACCCCCTTACGCGAATGATGAGGTATCCTTACCAGTAATTTTTATTGTGGTTTCACCACCGTTTTATAGTAATCGCAAAGATCTGTTATCATGCACTAGTTACAACGTGGACGTTCATACACACAAATACGCTGCCCATGCCGTAACAGCCCCTTGTGGAAGTTGTAAATAGTGCGAGCATCTTGTGGGAGGAGAGCTTGCAAGAGATCATGGCGGCGTCGGCAGTTACTTTTTTGCCAATCAGGCCTAGGCGTCCCGAAACTCGGTGAACGTGTACATCAACACATGGTTGCATTTAGTAACTATCAGAGACGTTTGAAGGATGCTATTCTTGGTATCCACACGTTCAAGGTATTGTGACATAGAAACCTTGATAGGTAGAGACATGCAACGCATAACTCCCACTATGGGCCAATACCGCTTAAATAAGGACGAATCGTCATGAAAATGGTTCGCAAAGCACATTCATTTGATGGGTATTCGAGCGTATACTGATCAGCTTTTCCTGACCTTTTTGCTGTCCGTGCTTTCTTATTTAAGCGGTATTGCCCACTATGGGCCGTGGTTGTAGTGCGTGCTGGGTAGTTCTGTCCCCCATAGGTCCAACTGTTGTCACCATTTGGATCAGATTGGTGGTGGTAGGCGTCCCGGTGGGTGTGGGTATCGGCGTGTTAGTCGGTGTGGGTGTGCGGGTCGATGTCGGTGTCCCGCCGGTGCCGAACTGGATGTCAAGTACGGCGTGCAGTTCAATGCCGTTGGGCGCAACTCCAGTCTGACCGTGCAGGAAGTCGAAGAATCCGACGCCGGTGACGATCACGGGCACATTGGCAGTCTGGAAGCTGCTCGTGGGAGTGTATTGGGCATCGAATTCGGAGTGGGCATTCTGGATATCAGGCAGCAATACGCTGGAGGATCCGACGCAGGCCGGGGAGGCAATCTCGGAGATCATGGTGTTGCCGGATCCGTCGCTGAGGATCAGGTGGTAGTCGGAGTCGGGCTCCAACTTGTATTCGGTCAGCGTGGCATGCAGTTGGAAGACGGTGGTCTCGGTCGGCTGGATACGGTTGTTGGCCGGCAGGGTGGTCGGCGCAGGCAGCGAGGTCAGCGATGCAATCGTGGTCTGTGTCGTAGACTGGAGATTGATCAGACCAGCGTCAGCGTCGGTGCTTGTCTTTACTGACCAGCGTTCCACCCCGCAGGATCCATTGAGCTCCTCTTGATCTACTGCTTCGCTGCGATCACCTTGTAGTTGTGGCTGGTGGGGACGAACAATGGCAGCCTATGAAGAACTTCCGCCCGTTAATATCAACAGGAACAAGAGTACAAGAGCCCGAAGAATCCATCTTTTCACACAAAACTCCTTTGACTGGACAGAAACGACTGTTTTCAACGGAAAGAAAGATCACCTTTGAAGAAGGAAGAGATTGAAAGGTGCATTTCTTCTTGCAGTTGTGAGCAAGTAAACACGGAAGGTTGTATGTGCTCTTGATCCATCTATTATTCATTTTAACTGGCTTTTGGCCAGATTTGGGGCATACAGCTTACTGGCTGATCTCCATCTTCGAAACATGAGAGCATAGTAAGCAAACAGTCTGCACCAACATTAGACATGAGCTATAACGGCTCTTGGTCAATTCTGGTGCTTCGGGAAATTGATGAGCTTTTCAAAGCGACTCCTTTCAGGTTCATTTCAAACTGATTTCAGTCACTTTTCAGATAGGAGACGTAGACTTGGTGTGAAATAGTCTTTGTACCTCAAGGAGACTGACCATAATGCACACCAAGACGCTTGATGCCCTTAAAGAGGGAAAAGCACAGATTAAAAGTAGTCTGCTGCCGGTCCTCCCACTGACTACCCATCCTGTTCGACCGGCTCAGTTCCTCGACTGCATAGCACGATATCACGTTCCGGGAGCCAGTATTGCCGTCATTGACGACTATCAGCTCGCATGGGCACGTGGCTATGGCGTGTGTGAGGTTGGACAATCAGAACTGATCACCCCCAATACCCTCTTTCAAGCCTGCTCGGTTAGCAAGCCGGTCGCAGCCATAGCCGCCCTCCGACTGGTGCAGGAAGGCCTCCTCAATCTAGACGAAGACGTCAATTCCTATCTCGTCTCCTGGCAAGTGCCCACCAACAGAATGGGACAGTCACGGGTGACCCTGCGTCACCTCCTGAGCCACACAGCAGGCTTGACCCTTTGCTGGTATCTTGGCTTCCGTCCAGGAAGCAAGATGCCGACTTTGCTGCACGTGCTCAACGGTGAGCCACCCGCTAAGACGCGACCTGTCCGCGTGCAGATCCCCCCAGGAACACGCTTTCGGTACTCAGAAAGCCATTTCGCCCTCCTCCAACAACTGCTGATGGATGTCACAAGCATCCCCTTTCCTGACCTGATGCACACCCTGGTCTTCGAACCATTGGGCATGCATGATAGCAGCTACTATCCGTCCTTTCCAGAGCCACGGTTCAGCACAACTGCGACTGGACATTACCTTGATGGGGTGCCGATCACCGGCAAGTGGCGCATTTTTCCAGCACTGGCAGCATCGGGGTTGTGGACCACCCCGTCTGATCTGGCACAGCTCATAATTGAAATGCAGTTGGCGCGAGCGGGCAAGCCCTCAAAGATCCTTGGCAAGCAGGCCGTTGACCAACTTCTCTCACCCCAGACACCTCCCGATGGCAGACGATGGGGCCTCGGCTTCGAACTGAAGGGACAAGGCGAAGCGGCACGCTTTCGACATAGCGGTGACAACATCGGGTTCAAGTGCTTCGTGCAGGGCTTTTGCGAGTGCGGAGTGGGGGTCGTGCTGATGAGCAATGGTGACAATGGCGAGGTCATGCACAAGGAACTCTTCCAGATCATCGCAAAGGAGTACGGCTGGCCAACCTCTTCAGTGGGTGAAGTACCTTGCAGACCCACATGGCGGCAATGGCCGCATCGACTAGCTGTAGGGATGCTGCGGCGCTCTGTACGAATCGTACATTTATGATCCTGATCAGCATACCTCATTTGCATATGAGAGAATCAGGCGGTCAAATTGAGGAGAAGGCCCATCGTTGTTTCGTCTGATTCAGAAAGGAGATGTTGCTATGCTCTCTTACAAGAAAAGTTTCTTTGACATGGACTCCTGCAAGCCAGCTCGTCCTTTCCCTCTTTCTACAGGGCAGAAACACCACTTGTTCGCGGCTAGGCTGCGCTTTGCGTCAGCAGGGATGAGAGGTAACTTTGGACGAGAACTCCTCTTCCTCGTACTGCTGATCCTGCTGGTTGGCTGTAGTTCGACCAGCCTGCCTCCCACACCTGCTCCAACAACGCGCTCGACTGCCCGGCCTGCCGCTACGCTGACGCCTGGAAATGGAGGAGGGACCGGTCGAATCGCCCTGGCATGTGCGCCAGATGTAGCTCACGCAGATGTCAACATCTGCGTGAGTAACCTCGACGGTTCGGATATGCATCGCTTAACGAACGGACCGGGGCCTGAACTTTCTCCTTCCTGGTCGCCAGATGGCAAACGACTGATCTACCGCTATACCCCCGACCCCAACCAATTTGAATTAAGTGACATCTGGATAATGAACGCAGACGGCTCAGGAAAAACCAACCTGACCAGGGACAGACAGGGCAACTGGGGCGCTACTTGGTCTCCTGACGGCAAACACATCCTCTTCAACTCCGGTCGTGATGGAAGCGCACCACAACTCTATATCATGAACCCTGACGGAACGGGACTGCACCATCTCCTCTCAGGTATGTGGGGGGAGTACCCCGATTGGTCCCCTGATGGCAAGAAGATCGCCTTCATGTCGAACATCGGTACGGACAGCTTTGTCCTCTACGTCATGAATGCCGATGGCTCAGGCATCACTCGTGTCACCAATGGTCCCAGAGAAGACAGCGGGCCTCGCTGGTCTCCTGATGGCAAGAAGATCGCCTTCACCTCCAATCGAACAGGCCATACCGAGGTCTACGTCATGAATGCTGACGGCTCCGGTTTGCATCGACTCACCGCCAGTCCACCCGGTTCATCTTCCGGTGGCCCCGATTGGTCCCCAGACGGCACAAAAATCCTCTTCCTGCGCAGCCTTCCCAAAAGTGGAGAAAACTGGATTATGAACTCCGATGGCAGCGCACAAACCAAACTGAGCGATACGTACGGCTTCGGCGACGCCCCGGTTTGGCAACCGAAAACCGGCCATTGAAAATGCCAGTCGAGGAGATCTTTGAACCAGAACACCGGTCGAAACCAGGAAACAGAAAGGTGGAAGAACATGAAAAGAGTGAATAGTCTGGCTTTTATTGTGGTTTCACCACCGTATGGTAGTAATCGCAGAGGTCGGTTAACACACACTTTTCGCAGTGAGGGCGTTCATACACACAGACTCGTTGTCCAAGTCGCAACAAGCCCTTGTGAAAATTGTAGATGCTCCGTGCATCTTGCGGAAGCAACGCCTGCAAAAGGGCATGCGCGTTGTCAGCAGACACCTTTTTGCCAATCAGTCCCAGGCGTCCCGCGACGCGATGCACATGCACATCAACTGGTAATAAAGGTTGCTGGCAACTAAACAGTAGTACACAGGCCGTTGTTTTCGGGCCCACCCCTTCAAAGCGATTCAGCCACGCCGCACTTTCCACCACTGGAAGCTCACGCAAAAAATCCAGATTGAGATTGCCTCGTTCCTCCGTAATCTGGCGCATAATAGTCTGCAACCGTGGTGCCTTGACTTCTGGCCAGTTCACGTTAGCGATGGTCGCTTGCACCTCTTCGGTCGGAGCATCGCGTACCGCCTCCCACGAGCCAAAGCGTTTCAAGAGGTTGTCATAAGCGGCAGCCGTCTGCTCGTCGCGTGTGCGATGAGAGAGGATGATATCGACGAGCATGCTCATGGGGTCTTTACTGGAAAAGGGAAGCTCACCATAGAGGTCGGTCAGTCGCTGTGTCACTTCTAGTGCTTTGGCTGATAAGGCTGCTGTATTCGGTATGGGATAGCCATAATCTGCCGGGTTTCCTTTGCGTTGAACTATCCGTTTCTGCATATCTCGTCCCCCTTCGCAAGAAAAACATGCCTGTAGTTCTTGTACGTATAAAAGTAGTTAAATGAGTACAGATCGCCCCAGTCCACGTACAGGGTGTCACGCCAGCGACCCATCTGCGCATCTCGACAGAGAAATCGCTCGATGCTACAGCAGATTTCACTCCTGTACCTCGCCAACTGCATAACATTCTTTGCCACCTTATCCTGAACCCCTTCTCCCTTTGAATAACCCCTCCTTAATAATACTACATAATCCAAGATAGACTTTTAACCGTACACTGTAACATAAGTTAAGCTGACCTTTACTATGTATAGGGATAAGAAGGAAGGAACAGGCTATGGCAACCCTCCCGAAGAAGACCGTCGATACGTCCGTTGAAACCAGTCTGTCGTTGTTAGAGGAGCTGCTTGGTTCCTATCACCCGCGCAACTTTGCTGTGCGACTGTGGGATGGCACCACATGGGAGGCTGAGTCGGGTCAACCGACGCGCTTCACCCTGGTTCTACAGCATCCTGGTGCGCTGCGTATGATGTTTCTGCCGCCGAACGAACTCAGCCTGGGTGAGGCCTATATTTACAATGACTTCGACATTGAGGGAGATATCCATGCCATCTATCCACTCGCGGATCATTTCATCGAAGGGTCCTGGGGAAAGATGGAGCAGGTACGCTATGGGAAAAGTTTGCTGAGTCTGCCGAAAAGGAGCCGCACGGCTTCCTTAGCAGCGAACTTGCGTGGTACACGCCACTCCAAAGAGCGTGATCGGCAGGCCATCACCTATCATTACAACCGCTCCAATGATTTTTATGCGCTCTGGCTGGATTCGCGCATGGTCTACTCCTGTGCGTATTTTGCTGCACCCGGTGACGATCTTGACGCAGCCCAGGAACGGAAGCTCGATTATATCTGTGGCAAATTGCGCCTGTGCCCTGGAGAGCGTTTGCTGGATATCGGCTGTGGCTGGGGCGGGCTGATCATCTATGCTGCGCAGCGCTATGGCGTGGAGGCATACGGCATCACCCTCAGTCAGCCGCAAGCCGAGCTGGCACAGAAGCGCATCCAGGAAGCTGGGTTAACGGGATACTGTCGCGTGGAGGTGCGTGATTATCGGGAAGTCAATGAGGCAAATGCTTTTGACAAAATTGTCAGTGTTGGAATGTTTGAGCATGTGGGTGAAGCGCTGCTGCCCACGTACTTTCAACAGGCCTGGCATCTGCTCCGTCCGGGTGGCGTCTTCCTCAACCATGGTATTGCCAGCAACCAGACTCTTCCCGTACAACGTGGACCAACCTTCGCTACGAAGTATGTCTTTCCAGATGGAGAACTCGTACCAATCAGCAGTACCCTACGAGCGGCTGAGAAGACTGGCTTTGAGGTCCGTGATGTGGAGAGCCTGCGTGAGCATTACGTGCTGACACTGCGACATTGGGTCAATCGGTTGGAAGAACACGCTGACGAGGCACGTCGTCTCACTGATGAGGTGATCTACCGCATCTGGCGGCTGTACATGTCCGGGGCGGAGTACGGGTTCCAAATGAACCGCAGTAATATCTACCAAACACTCCTGGCGAAGCCCGACCAGGGGAAGAGCGGTTTACCACTGACACGCAACGATTGGTACGCCTGATACGTCTCATCCTTAGCAGATCGGGCAAGAGCCGTGGCGGCACGAGAATTGTGGTGGTCCTTGTCTAGATGCGTAAGAACGGACAGTGGCGTGACACCCTGACGTAACATTACAAAAGATGCCGGTTTCGCTATACAAGATTATCGCTCGCTGTCTAAATGTGTGCTTAGAAGAATCTTTTCCGTCGTCCTAAAATGCAGCTTCGCCACCTCGGCTAACGCTTCCTTCCCACCCTTTGCTACAATTTCTTTTCCTATAGCCACAATTGATGGATCGGTAGCTCCCTTCGGCAATGCTTTGCCTAACCGAATGGCTAAGAGCTCCATCTTTTGTACAAATTCGGCACGAGCTAGGATGGATGCTGCTGCAACAGCTATATCGGATTCGGCACGAGGTCGCTGTTCCAGTTTTATCTGACGTCCCTTTTTTAGGAGTGCATTCTGTAAGACGGCTTCGTTGCCAAACTGGTCGGCGATAGCGAGGTTGCAGGATACTTTTTCAAGCACATTTTCCAGAGCGCATGCATGGCCCCATGCCAGTAGGTTATTCAGGTTCTGAATTTTCTCATATGCTTCATTGTAGCGTTTAGGCCCAATGGTTACGATGGAATGAGGACACATTTCCTGAATTTCTTTGGCTATGACTAGAATACGCAGGTCAGATAAAAGCTTGCTATCGCGCACGCCCAGCTCTATTAATCGTGGCTCAGTCTGCTGATCCACATACACTGCTCCTATCACCAATGGTCCAAAATAATCTCCCTTGCCTGACTCATCCATACCTATTCTGGGTGTACCTGTAGCTATCATTGCTGGGAGAACTACTGGCTGTTCTGCTTGTATGTCCGTAAATGGTAGCTGCGTTTTCTCGATATTTGCTGTAGGCTGATGCCCTTCCCTCCATGAGAGAAGTTCCGTCTGCAAGTTTCCTGGCTTTCCTTGCACCAGAATCTTGCCTGAAGGATAAAAAACAACTGGATTCTTCGTATGTCCATCAAACACCACTACTTGGTACCCATAATCAACCTCTTTTTCCTCGGCTATTGACCAGCCTCGATGAGAGACAAATTCGCGGAAGGCGTTGATAGTTGCTTGATATGCTTGGTAGTCTTTTTTTGCCATAAGAGTTTTAGACACCTCTGCTCGGATTTATCTATGCTCATTTATGATATCATAAGGAACAATGCTACTCCGATGCTAGATGTAGCAGGTAGCGAAACCATAGTGTAGTTAGGAACGATCATTGTGATCGTCCAACATGCATCAAGCTGTAGCTGCCCGTTAGAGTGTAGTGGCAGCGCACATCAATAGGGTACGGCGAGCAGCCACAAGGGCCAATCCATTTCAAATAAACAAGTCAGGGGAAAGGCCAGCTCTCCCCTTATAGAGAGTGGGAACATCCCTGCACTAATCAGATCCATCGGACTCGTCAGACCCATTGGACTCATCAGGCCCAAGTGACCTACTGATGAAGAAGCGGCGAGCGAAGCCAGCTGCCCGCATGTCGGGGTCGAGCTTGCCTCGACCCTCTTCTCCTTCATTGAAATGTCTTGGCTACAATGGCCCCTACACGAGACTCTCAAGCGTTGCGTTAGAAAGCTCTACTGGCTCCTAGCAGTCGCTTGGTCAGTTCGCCGCCTTCGAAGACGAGTTCGTGTAGGGCTTCCTCGATATGGCGGTCTTCGACGATCATGTCGTCACTTTCGTCGGCTGCGAAAAGGGCGGCTTTACGCATTAATTCACGGATGAAGGCGGCACTTACACCCTCTGTCTGGTCGATCAATTGTGGCAGCTGTTCGAGGTGCAGTGTCAGGCCCTGCCCATAGAGGTCAAAGAGTCGTTTTCGGCAAATGTGATCTGGTAGCGGTATCTCTATGGCTTGATCGATACGCCCAGGACGAGCTGCCAGCGCAGGCTCAAGAATGTCTGGCCTGTTCGTCGTCAATAAGAAGAGAACGTCAGCGTCATCTGCCAGTCCATCCATTTGATTGAGTAATTCGAAGAGCAGAGCGTTGCAGCTGACTTCCTGGTTGGTGCGTTCTTCAGCGATCAGGTCAACATCTTCGAGGATGAAAGTTGATGGTTGAAGCAGACGCGCCATTTTGCATGTTTCTTCAAGCAGCCCAACGCTTTGACCGGTGAGTAGAAAAACGGTACGTTCGGGCATTTGATTAGCCAGATACATGGCCGTGAGCGTTTTTCCGGTGCCGGGTGAACCATAGAGGAGCATCCCGCGCTTGATATGGCGACCGGCGGCCTTCAGTTTCTCGCGCAGGTTTGAGAAACGGATTGTCTGACGCTCGATACGCTCCAGCACTCCTGACGATAGGATAATATTTTCGCGAGCAATTGAGGGGAGCCGATGGAACTGAACCTCAATACTTCTATGACTGCTTATGGTGAGTGAGACAACATGGTTCCGATAGACATTATGAGTACGTATAGTGAGTCGCAGTTCAGAGAGGAAGCTCTCTGCTGACTGGCGTTCAAGGGCCATGACTTCAACATTGACGCTAGCATGCGCCCATTCGTGTGGGCCGCGTACCAGGAGTGCCAGTGGCTCGCTTCCATGCTGGACGAGATAAAGGCCCGACTGCACACAGGCCACAACTTGATCATCATGGAGGGAAATGTTGATATACTCAACTGGCCCCTCTTTTACTACCCATCCCTGTTGGGCGTTTAAAAGATTGCTGAACTTAACACCTGTAGGGTCATTGGGAACAACAAGGCCGCGCAATTCTGACTGCCAGCTGTCGCGTGAAAGTAGGCTGACAAGTGCCAGATGAATATTGGGGTGATCTGCCTTCTCAAACTCCTCTTTGACTGTAGGCAGATTTTTCGGTTCTGTTCCAAAATGGGTCCGTAGAGAACGGAGAAATATTGGTTCCTCATCAGGGACTTGTGCTACTGCCTTGTCCATGAATCCCTTGAATGAGGTAATAAAGTCTTGCGTATTAGTCGGTTCTTGAGCCGTCATAGGTCTATTCCTTTATTGCTGACTGCTGTTTGATGTGCGTTCTGGTCATTATGAGAATAGACGCGCAGATAACAGGTTTTTTGTAGAGCAGTAATAGATTGTGCCTCATGTTGTATTGCTCTTGCCAACCGCAATTCTACATGGTATAGTCTCGGACAAATGTACAATATTTCTGTGAATTGGTTCAAGAGGGGAAGCACTATTTTATGGGACAGGATGCTGTTGAAAGCGTACCGCAACGGGGTATCCTCTTGCGACGAGCACACGAACTGCTTGAAAGTAGAGGACAGCCGACCGGTGAAGACCTGCTCATCTCGCACCTCTTCGGCGCCAACGCTGGCGCAGCTGGCCATGCCGTCTGGACAATGCTCTTGCGCCAGACTCTTGCCAGTTCCTCTCTCTTTGAACAAACGGATGAGTATACGTGGACGCTGGCCTCCTGGCGTAGTACACAACTCCCTCTGGATGAGGTCGAATTTGTTGTGCTGGATACTGAAACTACCGGCTTACGTCCTGGTCCCAACCGTGTCATTGAGATTGCGGGTATACGCCTGCGGAATGGGGAAGCGATCAATTCATTTCAAAGCCTCGTGAATCCCAATCGACGTTTGCCTCCCTTTATTGTCCAATTTACAGGTATCACGCAAACTATGGTTAATGAGGCTCCGACGGCTGAGCAGGTGATGCCTGATTTTTTGCAATTTATTGAGGGAGCTTGTCTGGTTGGGCATAATGTTGGTTTCGATATCGGCTTTCTCGCATATGAAGCACAACTGCTTGGTCAAACCTTTCCTATCGATGGTTTCGATACTATTATGCTGGCTCGCCGTTTCCTGCCTGCATTGCGCCGTTTCAAGCTAGATACTGTGGCCGCCCATCTGAAGATTCCCGCGTCCAACCGCCATCGTGCTCTCGGTGATGCGAAAGTAACGGCTGCTATCTTCGTGAAACTGCTTGAACTGGCCCGACAAGAGAGTATTCTCACGCTCGGCCACCTGCATCACCGTTTGGAGTTGCCTGTTGCTTGGAGTGGTGATATCACCGACACCTCCCTCTCCAAACAGGTCGAGTACCTGCGTGTCGATGGTAAACGCTCCTCTTCAGTAGCGGTAGCACGTCCTAACGGGGGCCTCTTCCTCAACCCTGCCTGGAAACGCGACTTCCCCACGAAACCCGGCGTTTATCTTATGAAAGATGTCAATCAACAGGTCATCTATGTGGGGAAAGCTAAGAACCTCAAGAATCGTCTGGCCTCTTACTATAGTCACCCATTGGGCTATACCCGTAAGATGGATGGCCTGCTGCAAAACGTGCATGAGATCGAAACGCTTGTGCTTGGCTCCGAGCTGGAAGCCTTATTAGTAGAGTCACAGATGATCAAGCAGTTGCAGCCTACCTACAATGTTCAACTGCGTAACTACGAACTCTATCCCTTTATTAAAATTGATGTGCAGCATCCTTTTCCACGTGTCTACTCCACCAAAGAGGTCGCTGCCGATGGCGCACGCTATTTTGGCCCGTTTCGCAGTCGGCGCATTGTCGATATGACGCTTGAACTGATCCAGAAAATCTTCCCCATCCGTACCTGTACCCGTTCACTGCCGCCACAAGCTAAACCCTCTGAGCCGTGTCTACGCCTGCATCTGGATCGCTGTCCCGGCCCCTGTCGAGGCGGTGTAAATCCTGCCGAATACGCGAAAGTGATTGAAGAAGTCTGTGCCTTCCTGGGTGGAGAGCGTGAAGACCTGCTCGACCGCTTACGCCGCCAGATGTTCGAGGCTGCTCAGCAGTTGAACTACGAACGGGCGGCCTGGTTGCGTGACACGCTGCGCAGTGCCGACGAAGTCCTCATCGGGCAACGCTTGATCACTGGAGCAGTCGAAGCAAACAATCTCTTTATCGTCTATCCTTCGGCAAAGGAAGGCCATAACGAACTCTTTCTCGTGCGTCACGGTCGCCTTGTCCAGCAACGCTGTATTGCTCATGAGTACGAGGCCATGCATGTTGCTGTGGCTGAACTACTCACGGTTGCTGCTAACCTGGGAGACCCACCCAGCATTATTGGCAAGGCCGAGGTGGATCAGATCAATATTATCAGTCGCTGGATACACCACCACAGCGAAGATCGCGCATTTTTCCCCTTGCAACAGGCTCTTGTTGATAGTGATGAGGCACACCAGCTTGCTCAGCGTATATGGACTGAGATCGATGCGGTACGTGCTGCGCCTGTGGATGGGGATGAGGAGGAGGAGGTGCCGGAGGTGTTTTCTTGAGAGGGCAGTAGCAGGTGAGCGCAGTTCATTTTTTGCATGGGCCAGGAGAGCTCTACATCTATCTGCAAAAAATGAGCTGTCCCTCTGACAAACAGACCAGTTCAGAAGTTGACCCTGCTGTAGTATAATGTGTAGGTGTACATAATGCGTTAATGCTAGTACACGAGGAAAGGAAGTCACGATGCAATTGCACTTGCAGGTTCCTGAGGAGTTCACAGGAAAAAGTCAGCAGCAGTTGGAGGCACTTGCTTTCGAAGCGCTCGTTGTGCGACTCTATGCATTGGGCGAACTCTCTTCAGGGGAAGGAGCTCAACTTCTGAGCCTGACACGGCGCGAGTTTCTCGATCTGCTTGGTCGATATAACGTTTCTGTTTTTGATGACGAGATCGATTTCAAGAAGGAGGCGGGCTACGAATAGGGCGCCTCCGGTTGTAACCAATACGACTCCGCTTACGCTCTCCCCTTTCTTGCATCATTTTCCTCCTCTCTGGTGCTCACCCTATTCCTTGTCACTTTTTTATGTACACTAACGTGAAATCTTTGAGTATATATGAGATGCAGGGGCTTATAAAGCGCAAGTATTGGTACTTTCACGTAGTCGTATGTGTAGGGTTAGTCTAGAGAGATGATAACAGGATCAGAGCAAATTTTTCAAAGGAGAAAATATATGTCAACAAATGTACGTTCAACCGTGGCAGGCGTCTTTAGAGACCAGCGTCTGGCCGATCAAGCTAGAGCTGAGTTGAGAGATGCAGGATTTAGCGATGATCGAATTCATGCTTCAGGTGCTGGTTCTGTCGGTGGTTTCCTCAAGAGTCTGTTTACAGGGCAGGCAGCTACAAGCGGCAGTTTTAGTAATGAACTTGCCGATATGGGAATATCGAATGAAGAAGCACAGTACTATACGGACGAGTATAAGCACGGCAATTCAGTAATTGCTGTGGAGGCACCGGGGCGCGAACAAGAGGCCAGAAACATCTTGCTGAGGAATGGAGCCTACGATTACGCCATGACCCATAATCCCGTTGGTCCAACCCCTTCTATGCAGCAGGCACCACCCAATATGCCTGCTGGCACTGCCGATGCTAATCGTAATGTGCCACCACCCAATATGCCATCTCCCGCAGCCGGGCAGCGTCTTGATCAGGAACAGCAAAAGGTTGCAGACGAAACGACCCAGCCCATCCCCAATTCTACATCTATGTCAACACCGCCGCGCACCGACGCCACGCCGGTAGCCGATCAGACGACGGATACCAACGATGCAGATGCACAAATGCAGGCTCTACAGGCTCAATACCAGACGATACAGCAGCAATTGCACGATGCTCAGGCACAGCTACAGGCAGCTAAGCAACGTGAGTCACAGCTTCAGACAAGTAGAGAACGTGATATGAAGATGCATACCTTGCAGAAACAGATGCAAGAAGCCCAGATGCAACTTCAGTCTACGATGGCCGAGCTTCAGGCCACTGAGGCGCGTATCGCTACTCAGTATAATCAATCACAGCAGTAGTTCTGGAGAGTTTATATGCTTGTGGAGAGTGTGACGCGCTGGGCATGATGACCGCAAGGGTCATCACTACTATACTCCGGCTTCGCAAGCCGAAGCATGCGTGTATAGTAGTGATGACCCTTGCGGTCATCACTACTATACAACGCTTTCATGGGCTTTGCCTCTTGAGGCATGTGATATACTTGACGCAAAATTGCTCACCTGAGGAGACCTTGAAAGCATGTTACTTTCTGATAAACGGATACTGGAAGAGATGGAAAGCGGCAATATTGTGATTCAGCCGTTTGATGCACGGCACCTGGGTACTAATTCGTATGACTGCCGGTTGGGTGAATGGTATTTTCAGGGCGATGCTAATGTTGAGGTTATGCACCTGGATAACCCTGAAGAGATTCGCCGTTATTGGGGCGAGTCGCGCAAGGCCAGAGATGGCAAAATTGCTATTCGTCCTGGCACTACCATTCTTGCGCATACACAGGAGGTGATCGGTGGTCACAATGGCTATCTGGCGAAGATGTATTCACGGAGCACTGTGGCTCGTTCTGGCCTATCCGTTTGTCGCTGTGCGGGTGTTGGTGATGTGGGTTATATCAGTCGTTGGACGATGGAAATTAGCAACCATACACAGACCACCATTTGGGTGCCTGTCGGTTTCCGCATCTGTCAGCTCACCTTTGAATATGTTGGGGAGACCTTGAAAGAGTATCGTGGCAAATATGGTAAGCTCGATCATCAATGGACGCCCGAAGACATGTTACCTAAACCATATTTCGATTGGGATTACGATGTCTACCGCACAGACAGAGGGACCAAAGTGTGAGCAAAAGAGGCCGTTTAATCTCCTTTGAAGGGCTGGATGGAGCGGGCAAGACAACGCAAATGGAATTGCTCGAACAGTGGTTTGCCTCGCGTCATATCCCCTATGTGCGTACCCGCGAACCTGGCGGCACACCGCTGGGCGTCGAGATACGCTACTTGCTGCTTAATCGCCCTGAACTCGATATCACTCCATTAGCCGAAGCATTTTTGTTTCAGGCCGACCGTGCCCAGCATTTTGCGACTCTAGTGCTGCCAGCCCTTGCACAGGGCGTACACGTCATCACCGATCGCTGTTTTGATGCCAGTATCGCCTATCAAGGCCATGCCCGTAACGTGGGCATCGAACTGGTGGCCCGCCTCTCTGTTATCGCCACACAAGGTCACATCCCCGACCTGACTATCCTCCTCGATCTCGATCCTTCACTGGTACACGCTCGTACTGATACCGCGAATGATTTCAGTGGCTTACGTGAGGAACAAACTCGCTTTGACAAATAACCTGAACAATTTCATCATAAGCTGCGTGAAGCCTTTCTCACCCTTGCTCGTTTATATCCTGAGCGCATCAAAGTATTGGATGCCTCTCATCCTCCTCAAGAGATTCATGAGGAGATAGTTGCCTTAGTTGAAGCATTGTTGTAAGTAATCTCAATGCTTGAGCTCACGCACTTTGGCACGAGATTGGAGAAGGGGGACTTCGCCCTCGTGCTGGATGACTACCACCTCATCACCGCCGAGTCTATTCATCGATCTCTCACCTTTCTGCTGGAGCACCTGCCGCCCCACATGCATCTCATCATCGCGACTCGCGCCGATCCACCTCTGCCATTGGCACGGTTGCGGGTACGTGGGCAGCTGACCGAACTGCGTGCTGCCGAGTTACGCTTTCAACCCGCTGAGGCCAACACGTTTCTCAAGGAGGTGATGGGGCTGCACCTTTCGCCTTCAGACGTAGCCACTTTACAGACTCGTACGGAAGGCTGGATTGCTGGCCTGCAACTGGCCGCGCTCTCGCTGCAGGGCCGCACCACTGTCTCCGGCTTTCTCCCCGCCTTCACCGGCAGTCATCACTTTGTGCTGGATTATCTCTCCGAGGAGGTCCTTGTGCGGCAACCTCCTGCGGTGCAGACGTTTCTGCTGCAGACCTCCATTCTGGAGCGTCTCTCTGGCTCGCTCTGTGACGCGGTCACGGGACAAGGGGAGGGCCAAGCGATGCTGGAGGTCCTCGAGCGGGCCAACTTGTTTGTGGCCGCGCTCGACGACGAGCGACAGTGGTACCGCTACCACCACCTGTTTGCCGATCTTTTACGCAGCCGTCTGCAACAGACCATGCCGCGACTTCTTCCCGAACTGCATCGTCGTGCCAGTACCTGGTACGAGCAGCATGACTTGATCATCGAAGCGCTGCATCATGCAGTGCTGGCTCCCGATATTGAAAGCACGATCCGCCTGATTGAAGAGCACACGCACTCAGTGGCCCTCCGTGGACAGGCGCACACAGTGCTGAACTGGTTGCATGCCCTGCCAGACGAACTCGTCCGGGCGCACCCACGCCTGTATTTTTCCCATGCACTGCTGCTGATGTTCACCGGCCAACTGGCGGAGGCCCTGATGCGCCTGCAGGAGGCTTCGCAGTCGGCCTCTCACATCACCCCTGCTGATGAGGCGCAGTCCTTCCTGAATCAGGTCGCCAACGTGCAGGCGTACATCCTCTTCTTCCAAGGGGATCTTGCCACCAGCGTGGCTTTGGCAGAACAGGCGTTGGCTCGGCTCGCCGAGACGCCGGGGCAAGTGCGAGAGGCCGCCAACATGATTGCTGCCCATCGCTTGCTGGTCAGTGGAGATGTCAGGCGTGTTGGGGAGCAGCGCGTGGCTCGGCTCGGCTCGCCGCTCTCCGTCGGGAGCGATGTGTTTGCGATGGATGTGTTTGTGCATCTGGCCAGCATCCTGCTGCAGGCTCGCCAGCTTCGGCTCCAAGGTCGATTACGACGGGCAGCTGCGACCTATGAGCAGATGGCGCAGGTGCAGGGAGATCAGGAGGGAGCGCTCATCCACCCCGGCTACTGCTTTGGCCTGGGAGAACTCTGCTACGAATGGAACGACCTCGACGCGGCTGAACGCCTCCTGGAACAGGGGATAGAGGTGCTTCGTGGACCACTGACGCTGGCTGCCGATTCCATCGCTGAGGGCTACGCGACCCTGGCACGCCTGCACCAGGCACGCAAAAAGAACACCAGCGCCCTTGCGATAATGGATGCGTTCGCGCAGCTGGCCGATGCCCGCCAGTTTGCCCCCGCGCAGCTGGCCTTTGCCTCGGCAGTCCGTGCGCATCTCGAGCTGATGGGGGGCAATCTCGCGGCGGCCGTGCACTGGACAGAAGCCAGTGGTCTCTCTGCCCTCGACGAACTGGCGTACCCACGTGAGCGGGAATACCTGACCCTCGCCCGGGTGCGCATCGGCCAGGGGCGCCAGGACCCGGCTGGACATTTCCTCCAAGACGCCCAGGACGTGCTGGCTCGGCTCCTCTCGGACGCCGAGGCCAAAGCACGCATGGGGAGCGTCCTGGAAATCCTCCTCTTGCGTGCGCTCGCCTTTGCTGCTCAGGGCAACAGGACACAGGCTCTGACCTCACTGGAGCGTGCCCTCCTGCTCGCCGAGCAGGAGGGCTACATCCGCTTGTTCGTCGATGAGGGGGAACCACTGATTGCGTTACTGCGTCAAGCGTACGCACGCGGCATCGCTCCTGACTATGTCGTCACCCTCCTCTCGGCTTTCGGTGAACAAACGGTGGCTGCTCCCTCTCACCCTGGCTCGCTCGTCGAACCTCTCACCGAGCGCGAACTCAATGTCTTACGGCTACTGGTGACGGGTTTGTCCAATGCTGAGATGGCGCGGGAACTCATCATCACTGTCGGCACGGTGAAGCGGTACGTTAACAGCATCTATGGCAAACTTGGCGTGAACAGCCGCACCCAGGCGGTCACTCGCGCACATACGTTGCACTTGCTCTAGGGGACCGCATCACTCCTCTCCGCACCTCTTCTTCATCTCTTTGGCTGCTCGCTTTTCCAAACAGCCATATCCGTGTGTGCTGATGCTTCGGCGAGAATCAACCCCACAACACATCCTTCGATACATGTCGCCCTGCCTGGTTGAGCTGCATACTAAGGGTAGTGCTTAAGAAACATGAGACATACGTCAAAAGGAAGAACAATGAACTGGTATGAAATTCGCGTCCAGGGGCGTCTTGACCAGCGCTGGTCGGAGTGGTTCGAAGGACTCACAATCACCTACGACACCGACGAGAACACGGTGCTGCGGGGCCCCCTCGTTGATGAGGCGGCGCTCCACGGGGTGTTGATCAAGGTACGTGACCTGGCCTTGCCACTGCTGGCAGTGAACCGAGTTACCGACCGCAGAGCGGGGCTGGAAAGCCACGAAGCGAAGCCGGAGACTCGGTGGAACAAACGGAGCGGCCTGGTAAAAACTATCGATTATGAAACAGTACATAAAGGGATCATCACCGATTCTGCTTTCCGAAAGGTTGATGTTATGGACAAGAAACGCATTGCAACGCTCTTCCTGATCGTGCTCATGGACACGGCGGGGGCGACTGCCCTCATCCCCCTCATTCCGGTCTACGTCCTCGCGCAATTTCGCGCCACGCCTTTTCAGGCGGTCCTGCTCGTGGCAACCTTCTTTATCGCACAAATGCTGGCGGCACCGTGGCTGGGCAAGCTGTCCGACCGCTTTGGCCGGCGGCCCATCCTGCTCCTGAGTCAAGCTGGGACGATCGTTTCCTACCTCCTGATTGTCTTTGCGATTCCATTGGGCGCGCTGCTCGATCACGCCGGCCTGCCTCTTGATGTAGCCGGAGGGCTCGTCGTCATCTTCCTGGCACGTATTCTGGATGGTGTGACCGGGGGCAACGTCAGTGTGGCGCAAGCCTATGCCAGTGACATCAGCACGCCAGAGGAACGCACACGTGCGCTCGGCCTGGTAGGCGGCGCCTTCGGGCTCGGGTTTATCCTGGGTCCTGCCCTGGTCGGGCTGCTGGCGCTGCTGGCTCCGAGCACGCTGGTTGCTCCACTTCTGGGTGCTGCTCTGGTGAGTGGGGTGACGCTGCTGCTAACCCTGCTGTGGCTGCGTGAGCGCCATCACCAGACCCAACACCGCCATGATCAGGCCGACATTGCGCACCACCACGAAGA
>WNGD01000414.1_pt1 | contig 45408 bp, 39 predicted proteins | sample 5400671 | NCBI WGS metagenome assembly WNGD01 (sample SAMN13153369, study PRJNA577476) | soil metagenome | isolation source: 40 cm soil or saprolite under grassland replicate 2 | place: USA:California | collected 2016-06-15 | reverse complement strand
CGCTGAGCACGGGTAGTGGAGGTCCAGGCGGATCGGCGGCCCTGGTCGGAGGTTTTCAGAGCGCACTGCTGACCGCGGTGGGATTCGCGATCCTCTCGGTGGTGGTCTCGCTTCTGGTTGTGCGCGAGGTACGCCTCACAGGGAAGCAAGAGCAACAGAGGAGGAGGACAGAATGAACGCCTTCCCGAGTGGAGTCTCCTGTTTGATGAGGATCGGCTCCCACCAGGACAACAGCCGATTGTGACGGCAGGCATCCGACAATTTCGGACGGCCAGTGAAATGTTAATGCACTCCAAGTAGACTGGCTATAGCACGATGGGCGTCGTGACGGGCTGGCCAGGCGTCGGCAAAACCATCGCCATCCATGCCTTTCTGCTGAGTCTCCTCCATCAGCCACATACCGGCTTGCCACCTTGTGTCGTGATTAAGGTCAAGCCAGGATCGAACTCCAGGCAGTTGGTGGTCGATCTCCTGAAAAGTTTTGGCGATAATCCACGCAGTCTCAATGCCAACCGCTTCAAAATGGTCGATGAGGCAGCCGAGGCCATCCTGAGCAACGACTTGCGCGCCTCGACTTTCCTGCTCCGCAGCAAGAGGAAGTGCTGCAAACCATCTTGCCAAGTTGATCTTTCCCTATTGGAGCTACGATCCGATGTGTGAAGCAGATTATGGCCCTCGAGTTGTAAATCCCAAGTCTCTGCGGCTCATGACCAACTTTGGTGAACGATGAGCTTATCGACATTGGGTTCCCTAAGATTCGTGCTCGTTCGATAAGCCGGAACAACTCATCTATCCTCCGATTCACCAAAGTTGGCCATGAGCCGTTTAATGTTTGTATTTACAACTAGTCTCCTTTACTCTGTGCTATAGTGTAACTTATATACACGCATCAAGCAGGGACCATCTCTATAAGGACACTCATCTCTTTGCCTGTGGACTGCGTTGCCATGCTCTGCGGGAGAGGTGTACGCCTCCATAGGCGAGTAGTCCAACGAAGAGCCATCCGAGACCACCCAACACCCCCGTCCATCCACTGGTCACGAGCAACAACACGCATCCTCCGAAGGCGAGCGGGAGAATGACCCGTGGAGCGGGAGTGCGGAACGCTGGCGATGGCCCACCTCGACGGCGCAGGATCACTAGTGCAATCAGCGTGAAGAGGAAGTGCAGCACATACAAGAAACCACCCACGGCTGCTACTAACACCACTGAACCGCTGAGGGCGACGAGGGCCAGCAAGATCCCATTGAGCACCACGGCTCCCCAGGGCACGCCCGTCCTGGGGTGTACGCGGGCGACCAAACCGGGGAGCAATCCGTCACGTGCCATCGCAAAGGCAATCCGCGACGTCACAATGAGCACCGCATTGCCCGTGGCTGCTGTAGTCAGCATCGCCGCTGCCGCCGTGAGCTGCTGACCGGTGGAACCGAGAAACTGTGTTGCCGCTGTAGCGAGGGGAGCGGGTGACCTTCCCAGTTCGTTCCACGGGAGCACCCCAAGAGCCACGAAGGTGACCAACAGATAGAGGCCCAGGACCAGGAGCAGCGTCAGAAGGATTGCCCTGGGTAGATTGCGCTCAGGAAAGGCAATCTCCTCTCCCGCAGCTGCTACCATGTCGAAGCCGCCAAAGGCCAGAAATGCCAACAGGGTCGCCACCGCAACGCCACCTAATCCAAAGGGCAGAAACGGTGCAAACTGTTCAACGTGGACGTGGGGCAAACCCAATACGCTGAAGGCAAGCAGAGCAACTGTAGCCGCTCCAATCACCAGGCTCTGCACCAGGCCAGAGAGCCGGACGCCAAGGAGATTGATTGCAGTGCAAATCCCGATCAGGGCGAGTGCGCCAGGGACAGGGGGCAAGCTCGTCAATGCGTGGAGGTATCCTCCAAATCCAAGGGTCACGTATCCACTGATGAAGATATACGCTCCCCAGTACCCCCAGCCCATCAGGAAGCCCCAATGTGGACCAAGGAGTGCCCGTGCGAAGGCATATCCACCACCAGCCAGGGGATAGCGGCAGGCGAGTTCAGCATAGGGCAGCGCAATCAGCAAGGACACGCCAAAGGCGAGCACAAAGGCCAGGAGTGCTCCTGGTCCTGCACGTCCCGCCGCTGCACCGACCAAAACGAAGATCCCGCCGCCTATCGTGCCACCAACACCGAGGGCAACCGCTTCACGTAGCGTTAACACCCGGCGCAGATGCTGTAGACCTTGCTCAGGAGGAACAGGTGTGCTGTTGTTCTCCACGTTATGCATCCTTCCCGCCTCTCCTTCGTGTGCTGGTTCCGGTCAGTCTGCTCTTCTGACTCACTTGCACAAGTAGGAGAAAATTCGTAAAGTCCGCCTCCCTGCCAACGAAGCTTCCCGAGTGGGAGATCCCCGCATCTTCTACCTGCAGCGTTTGCATCTGAAAGGCTGACAAATGCTTCTGCAGCTTCCTGAGGTCGGTCCCATAATGCAGGTCACCAAAGGCTTCAGGGGTCCAATGATGCTTGTGTGTATGCGCATCGATGATGACCACATAGCCGCCAGGACGCACCACGCGGCGCAGTTCACCAAGGACGGTTCGAGGACTCACCACGTGATGCAGGAGCATATGGCACATCGCGACATCAACGGAACCTGATGCGAGAGGGAGTCGCTCAGCCATTCCCTCTTGAAAGGAGACGTGCTGGTAACCGGCCTGGGCCATCTTTTCTCCAGCTCGTGTGAGCATGGCAGGTGCGCAATCCACGCCGATCAGATTCCCCACAAGCGGAGCCATCATGCCTGCAAGGTATCCCGTGCCTGTTCCCGCGTCGAGCACCGTCATATCTTGATGCCAGGGAAGGAGCCTGGTGAGCCGTTCTTGGAGATCGGCCTCGTAGGCACTCGCCACATACGCATCCCAGGTAGGTGCGATCCGCTCAAAATAGTCCCGTTCGTGCGTTTCAAGATGCTGCAACTGCTCCTCTGGCGAGGTCGTCAGATTGAACCGAATCAAGGCATCGAGGTGCTCAAAAATCTCTTCATCGGCGGGAAGAAGGTCCTTGAACCGCCGTCGCTGGTATTCCCTTTGGAGAAGCCTGCGCGCCCGCCATAATTCGGTTGAGAGCACAGGTTCCGTTGCTCCAGTACGCAAAGCGATCTCCTGGAGGGGCAAGCGCTCGATTTCACGCCAGAAGAGTAGACGCTGGTACTTCTCTGGCAAGGCGTGGAAGGTCTCCACGATGATTTGCAGCATATCTTTGCGTTCGAGCAGGGTCCTGAACGTTGTGGAATCGCTGGTGAGTATGGCCGACTCATGGGAATGGACGGGAAGACTCGCCACTGACACCGTGTGTTGATGACGGTAGGTATCGATCAACAGGTTCTTGGCAACGCGCATCAACCAACGTTGTGGATGTGTCAGGTGTGTGCCTGATGCGAGCGTCAGCAGGAGACGCAAAAACACTTCATGGCAGAGATCCCAGGAAGCTTCTCGATCAGCAAGATGCTCCGCAAAGAAACGCACGATATCCCTGTGATACAGGATATACAGTTCCTCGACAGAATTGGTGAGAGTATCCATCATCCAGTTCACCTCCTTTTTTCTACGTAGTAATAGACGTTCTGCCCTAGTGCATCTCAACATCACATCAAACTGTTGGCTGTCTCTTTTCAGGTAACGATTCAGTAGGGAGTCCCAAGGGGTGCGGGGTGTCCCCGCCTTCCTCGCCCACCCCGCCGGAGGCGCAAGAGAAAAGAGATCTGAATAGTCACCTTTTCAGAGGTATTGAAATTCTCCTCTTAGTAATGTGGATAAATATGTGTACAAACGTTCTAATTTGTGGATAACTTCAGATGGTCACCCTGAATCGAAGGTCTAGACAATTATTCTTTCCCCTGCTACGATAGTGCAAATCGGTATGATAAGGAAAGGGCATCATTTCATGACACAACTAGAAACGTATATAACCGAAAACGAAAATCGTTTCCTCGAAGACTTGAAAGGCTGGTTACGCATCCCCAGCATCAGCACGTTACCTGAACACGCGGGCGATATTCGCCGAGCGGCAGAGTATGCTGCTGAACAGTTGCGACACCTAGGCTTCGAGCAGGTTCATTTGATCCAGACCCAAAATCATCCCCTTGTCTATGGTGAGTGGCTCAAAACTCCTGGCAAACCCACTATCCTACTCTATGGTCATTATGATGTACAGCCTGTTGACCCCGTGGAACTATGGAACTCACCACCATTTGAGCCAACGATACGCGGGGATAACCTGTACTGTCGTGGAGCTAGTGACGACAAGGGCCAGACAATGCTCGTATTTAAGGCCCTGGAATCCCTCATGATGGTCAATGGCGCGTTACCCGTCAACGTGCGAGTGCTGATCGAGGGAGAAGAAGAGGCTGGTGGGGAATCGATTGAGCACTACGTTAAGACCTATCCCGAACGCTTGAAGTGTGACGCAGCCTTTATTTGCGATACGCATATGCCATCCAGGGAGATTCCCGCACTGATCAATGGCCTTCGTGGCATCATCTACACCGAGGTCGAAGTTCATGGCGCGAGGCGTGATCTGCACTCAGGCACCTACGGTGGCATTGCGCCCAATCCATTGCATGCGCTGGCTCTGATCATCGCCGGCCTGAAGGATGCCGAGGGACATATCCATATCCCTGGGCTATATGACAAGGTGCGCGAGGCATCGGAAACAGAAAAAGTGTTCTGGCGCGACGATCCACTGCATATTAACGAAGCTTTACGTGAGGAGATGGGCGTATCACAGTTATCGGGCGAGAAGGAATATCCACCTTTAGAACGTATCTGGGCACGTCCAACTTTAGAGGTGCATGGCATCGCCGGCGGCTTCGTGGGCGAAGGAGCTAAAACAGTAATCCCGGCTGTCGCTAAGGCCAAAATTAGCTTGCGCCTCCCTGCTGACTTGAAGTCAGAAGAGGTTTTTTCGCTCTTTGAGCGGCGTGTGCAAGAACTTTCCCCCAAAGATGTAGAGGTCACAGTTCACAAAGTACATGGCGGTGAGGCTGTGATAGTGCCGGTAGATACCCCACCTATGCAAGCAGCCGCCTCGGCGCTAAAAGAGGTGTTTGGGAGAGAACCGGTCTTCATCCGTGAAGGTGGCTCGATCCCCATAGCGGCATTGTTCTATGAAATCCTGAACGTGCCAGTGGTGATGATGGGCTTTGGTTTGCCAGACGATAACCTGCACGCCCCAAATGAGAAGTATTCGCTTTCCCAGTTCTTTAAAGGTATTCGCACTGTAGTCCGTTTCTTCCAAAAAATGGGGGAATGATTTTTAGTAACTCTTCAGGTTTCTTTGCTCTGGCACCGCCTCCGGCGGCAGGGTGAGAGAGGAGGCGGGGACACCCCGCACCCCGCCAAGGGGCCTTGCAGGCCCTTTGGAACCCCCTGCTGAATCGTTACGATTTTAACGAAATTGTTTTCATTTTAGGCCTTGTTCATCGGCGATTTTTGTCAATTGGTTGCGTAACTCCCATAGTTCCGGGTAGAACATATCCTTAAGAGTACGCTCGAGTATCTCCATAGGTGTGCCGCCAGTGCCAATCGAGCCTGGACCAATCATGCGCTGTGCCAACTTGAAGTGTTGTGTGCGGAAGATCTGGAAAACCTCGTCGTAATCGGTCAGCGCCTCGGCAAAAGCCATCAACAAGGGATAGCGATCAGCAAGGATGTAGATTTCTGTAAGCGTGACTTCCTCATGAGCAAGTAATTCCTGAAAATCATCCCACAACAGTGGCGAAATGGTCATCAGAGCATGAAAGCCAGGAGAATCTGTACCGGCGCCATCGGCGAGCATTTTGCGGAAAGCATGAAAATCCCATGGGGACATTGTTTCCAGCATACGCATATTTTCCAGCATCAAGTGCTGAATCTGAATGACGCGCTGGAACAGGCGTAGCGCTGGCGGGACGTTATACTCCCTGAGTAGTTTGCGGATGGTGCGCAGTTCGAAAGCGGCTTCTTTCCACCACAACTCAAACACCTGGTGTACAACCTGGAACTGTAGTTCATCATGATGTGTCAGCTCGTTCTCAGGCGTTTGCAGAGAGAGAAGTTCCTCGGTACGCAGATAACGCTCATACACGCTCTCCCCAGGCGCATGCTTCGCCTTATGTGGGGTAATGTTCTTTACCATAAATGCACTCTCCTTCCCTGGCATGCAAATGGAGACAGCATCGTCTCCTTATAAATAAAAGCATAGCACAGAACTGTTGGAGTGAGTAGGGTACAAGTATCAAGTCTGTAGTTACTTTTTTCAGCAAGGTTGAGCTTAGCATGTACTCAAAATGTGGTTTGACAGGGCTGTTGCACGAGCGGGAAGACGACGCGGGCTGGTAGGTGTGCAGAGGGCGATCGCCCTTTGCCGGAGCGCGAGGGGTCCTCGCTTCATCCTTCCTTCCCGCCGCCAGAGGCGGCAACAAGGGAGGTTGCAACAGCCCTGTGTGGTTTGAAATAACCACTTGCACATATCACTCAAGCATACTATGATAGGGTGAAAGATGTTGTTAAGCTAAAAGTATTGGAGAAATTTTATGGGAAGTATCCCTACACTCGCCTATATTATTGATTGGGGCTGGATACGTATTGGTCCGCCTTACATCTACATCAATATCGATCCCGTAATTGTTCACATTGGCCCACTTGCTTTGCGCTGGTATGGACTGATGTACGTTGTTGGAATTCTTATGGGACTGCTGGCTATTCGAGGCTATACTGCACGCAAAGGCATTAGCCAGGAAATTGTGTACCGGATCCTCTGGTGGTGTATTGTGGCGGGCCTCATCGGTGGACGCCTGTATTTTGTAGTTCAGCAGCCTAATTTTGTTTCGTTCTACCTCGCCCAGCCCCAACATATACTCGCAACCTGGGAAGGCGGCATGGCTTTCTTCGGGGCCCTCTTCTTCGCCATTCCTGTACTCTTCTGGCGAGCCAGAGCTGAGCGCATCAATCCGCTAGTAGCGCTTGATGGAGGCGTATTGTTCGCGGCTGCCGGGCAGCTCTTCGGACGCATCGGCAACATTATTAATGGCGATATCATCGGTTATCAGAGCACACTTCCCTGGTCAACAGTCTATCAACATCCCAACAGTTTTGCATGCCTGAATCCTGCTACCTGTAATGTACCGGTACAACCTGCGGCTGGCTATGAACTGATTGCTAATATTGTCTTACTGACGCTGATGCTTTTCCTCTCGTATCGCCTTCGCAGACCAGGAGTACTTATGCTAATCTACCTTTTTGGGTATGTTATTACGCAATTCCTGCTCTTCTTTGTGCGCGATAACCTCGTTGTGAGTTTCCTGGGCTTGAACTGGGGTCTGAAACAGGCGCAGTGGACATCGCTCGTTGTATTCATCCTCCTGATACCCCTAACCTTCCTGATCTTTCGCTTCTCGAAACCGATACCAGAGGGAGAAGTTGCTGCAACCTACGGCATTCCACAGAAATCTGCTGCAAAAGAGGTGAACAGTGAAAAGAGGCCAGAAACTCCAGTAGCTGAACAATCAACTACAAAAGAAAGGGACGTGGAGGTGGTAGAGGATAAGCCACCTGAGGGTGAGGAAACAGAAGAAAAGATAGAGAAGTGACAGCTCCTGGCGGGGCTTGCCCCCGCCAGGCTTCATATCTACAATTGAAACAACAGCTTACGATGCATTACGGAGATCAACGTATCAGTGAGTGTGATAATCATTCCATACTGCTCGGCCTGTTGTTCAGGTGATAAACCCTCCTCACGCCAACGCGGATGGACATGTTGCTCAAAAGCGGCCATTTCACTACGCACAAGCTGGCGCAATTGAAAGCGCATCAGCGACGGCAGGGCTATTGGTAGACCGAAATGCTCGAGATGCTCATAGAGTTGTAGCAATAGCAAATCATCACTACTATACATCATCTCATTTTCAATTTGTACCGGAAAGAGGAGATCCTGGCTTGTCAATTCGTCAATCCGCTTCTCAGTTGCGCCAGTCTGCTGCATCAAGGCTTCTTTAGAGAAATGTACTTCTTGATCGGTGCCAGTGAGGGGACGTAACAAACGCTGTTTGAGGGCCAGGTTCATCTGCAAATCACCATATTTGGCACGAATATCCAGCATTTGCTTGATTGTTTCCAGCGGAAGATTCTGCTGCTCTTTCAACTCTTTGATAATATTCAGTACTAACAGGTGTTCCTCACCATAATATGCCACACGTCCACGCAAAGTGGGAGGAGGCAACATACCCTGCGTGTTGTAAAAACGAATTGTCCTGCTCGGCATGTTTGAAATATGAGCTAATTCATCAATTGTATACATCACTCTATCATCCTGTCCCAATCAAGTGACGACTCCCCAGGGCTAAAGCCACGGGGCTTCTCAGGCGCGTGCCTGAACCCTCCGTCCGAGGGCAAGGATATTGAGAGCGGCGTTGTGGTCACGATCTAACTCTGTGCCACACTCGCAACTATGCCAGCGTTCACTGAGTTCCTTTTTCTTGACCGTCCCACAGCTGCTACATACCTAGCTGGTGTGCCTGGGGTCTACAAACAGCACATGCCTACCAGCATTCTCAGCTTTGTAGGTACAGAACTGTTGGAACATGCCCCACCCAGCATCGACAATACTTTTGTTCAGTCCGCCTTTGGCAGCCGCCCCATTGGGCAGGTACTTCCCGTTTTCATCCTGTTTCGGCTTGGGGCGCTTGCTCATATTGGCAGACTCTAACTCCTCAAAGACAAGCGTTCCATAGGCATTCACCAGCTTGCGGCTCTCTTTGTGCAGGAAATCACGCCGTTGGTTGCTCACCTTCCGATGAGACTTAGCCACCTGCTTGCCAGCCTTACGGCGCCTGGTAGAACCACGCTTCTTACGTGAGAGAGCTTGCTGCAAGCGTTCTAATCGCTTCTCTGCCTTGCGGTAGTAGCGCGGGTTCTCTATCGTGCTTCCATCGGAGAGCGTAGCGAAATGCAGCAAGCCCAAATCAACGCCTACCGCTTCGGAACTTTCTTGCAGTGGCTCATGTTCCACTTCACAGGCAAACACTACATACCAGGCATCTCCCTCACGTTTGATGGTACAGGTTTTGACCATCCCCTTGATCTGGCGATGGAGCTTCACCTTGATGGAGCCGATTTTCGAGAGACACACCCGATGATCGGCAGTGAGGGAGTACCCCCTTTGCGGATAGCAGAAGCTATCATAGCGGTTCTTGCCTTGAAAGCGTGGGTAGCCAGGTTCCTCACCATTGTTGCACCGTCGGAAGAAGGCATCAAAGGCTTTCTTCACCCGTCTGAGCACATCCTGTAGCACCTGACTATGGATATCCTGATAGTCTTCCCTGATTTCCTTGATCTCAGGCAGTTGGTTTGCCTGATCGTAGTAGGTGATCGATTTACCAGCCATACGGTACGCATCACGGCGTTCCTGCAACGCCGCATTGTACAACTCACGGCAACGATCCAGCGTCCACTGCAAGGCTTGCGCCTGTTTGCGGGTAGGATACAATCTGAATGTGTAGGCTTGCTTAGACATGCTTCTGGTTCTCGATATACTGCTTGATGACCGAGAGCGGCGCACCGCCTACGGTGCTGACAAAATAGCTATTCGTCCAGAGCGTCGGAAGTTTCCGCTTCAAAGCAGGAAACTCTTGACGCAAGAACCGTGATGAACGCCCTTTGATGAGCCTCACCAGCCGGTGAATGCCAAACTGAGGGTCACACTCCACCAGCAGATGCACATGATCGGGCTGAATATCCAAACTCAACACCTCTGCCTCATGCTCCTGGCACACCTCATGAATGATCGTTGCCAATCGCTCTACCACTGCTTCAACCAGCACCTTGCGCCGATACTTGGGACACCAGACAATATGGTACTTGCAGGAGTAGTACACATTCCGGTTGGACTTGTAGGTTATTTTGCGCAGAGAGACAGTATACAGCATCAAGCCATATACTGTTGATAGCTCTACTCACCCCACCTCCCAAGCCCCGAAAAAGGAACGCGCCTTCTATCCCTGGGGCTGAAAGCCCAGGGGTAACGGCGCGGTTTGATAAAACTGTAACGTGCACATTGTTACATTCCTGTACACCAAAAAGCTGTATCGTATGCATTGTAACATATATACTGTCAAATATTAACCACTTGGGCAGCGACTTCGCAAGCATCAAGTCGTGTCCGGTAAGATGCAGCAGCACGTCAGCAAATGGGAGGAAGAACTCTACATGAGGACCCGCCTTTCGTCGTTCTACTCAACTGTTGCGGCTTCGCGTCTCCTATCACAGGAGCGGATTTCGAGGGGATATGATACCACCACCAGGAAACTTCAGCAAGAGGAGCAACGCCGTTTGTCTGTTGCATTTGTTGTGTTTTTCAGGTACACTTTCCTTTTGCAGGCGGGAGTGATCTGCCTCTTGGCTGGAGGATTGACACGGTGACGATTGTCCGAACGGAGAATGTGATGACTCTGTAGGAGGTTTACCTGTTATGAAACAACCACGATGGTTGCCTCGCATCCTGCACCTCCTGCTCTCCCTGGTCGTCGCGGCAGGAGTTCTGTACATCGCTGCCTTTGGCGCAGGGCCGCTGCCACCACTCGGATCATTCCTAAACGTCGGAACCGGCATCTGGACCGCGGCGAGCACGGCCAAACCGGTGCAGAGCGAGACGCTGCATGTTCCAAGTCTGCATGCGCCGGTCACGGTGATTTTTGAGGCCAACGGCACGCCGCATATCCAAGCGGCCACGGACGATGACCTGTTCTGGACGATCGGCTATCTCCATGCACGCTTCCGCCTGACGGAGATGGACCTGGCGCGGCGGGTGAGCGAGGGACTTCTCTCAGAGGTGTTGGGGCCACAGACGCTTGACGCGGACCGTTTCCAGAACATGTTGGGATTGGAACGCACAGCTGAGGCGAAATGGCAGGCCATGCCCGCAGGCAATCGGCAAGTTCTGTTGGCGTATACGCAAGGGGTCAATACACGCCTCAAGGAGGAGGAGCAGAATGGGACGCTCCCGTTCTTCTTCAAGTTGCTAAACTACCAGCCGCGACCCTGGACGCCCATTGACTCACTGGTCCTCCAGGAGTATGCAGGACAAGCCCAGACTTTTTCGACTATCCCGCTTGCGTACGCAGAGCTGGTCAAAACACTGGGCTATCAGCGCACTATGCAGTGGTTCCCGGTGTTGCCTCCCGATGTCCAGCACCCCTATGATCCGGGTCCCTATCAAAAAACAAAACAGCTCACACCGCTGCCATCACAGCTCGACCTCAGCCAGTCTACCATGCAGAGTATTGCCAACGCGGAGTCATTTTTCTCGCAGCTGCCCGCAGGCATGGTGCGCCACGGGGGAGCGAGCGACAACTGGGCTGTCAATGGCCCTAAATCGGCTTCAGGCAAGGCATTAATGGCAGGGGACCCGCATGTGTCGCTGACCTTGCCATCCCTCTGGTACCCGTTAGATGCCAGCTCGCCGGACTACCACTTCAGCGGCGCGAGCGGGCCGGGCTTTCCGGGAATCGCCATCGGGCACAACTCGCATATCTCGTGGAGCGTCACCGACGTGCAGAATCAAGCAACGTTCTACTATGTTGAAAAAACGGACAAGGCACATCCCCATCAGTATTACTGGAAAGGCGCCTGGCATCAGATGCAGCGCCTCAGCTACGAGATCCCCGTGAAGGGCGCGGCCCCGGTCCGCCAGGATCTCTACCTGACCGTGCATGGACCGATCATACCGCAGGAGAAGGAGCTTGCGGGCGAGACCATCTCCGTAGACTGGATAGGAGCCTTGCCCACAAATGAGGCGGGGGCGCTCATGGGCGTTTGGCAGGCCACGAACTTCACGCAGTTTCGCGAGGCATTGCGCCAATGGAAAGTGCACTCGCTCAACTTTGTCTATGCCGACGACCAGGGCAATATCGGCATGATCGCGGCAGGCTACTATCCGATCGTCAAAGCTGGCGCGCCCTGGCTGCCGCTTCCAGGAACAGGCGAGGCAGATATCGTGGGCAGCATTCCTTTCGAGGCGGTGCCTCAGGTGTACGATCCGCCCGATCACATAGTCTTCTCCGCCAACCAGCGGCCAGTGGGCAACACGTACCCGTACTATCTTGGTACCACCTGGGACCATTTTGCCAATGGGTACCGCGCCAATGAGATCTACGCCACCCTCGCGAGCACGCAGCAACTTACCGTACAAGACATGGAGCGCATGCAGAACAGCACGCACGATTACCTGGCAGGCTTGATCGTGCCGGAGCTCCTCAAGACCCTGCGCACGGCCTCGCTCAGTGGCAGTGAGCAGCAAGCGGAGGCGCTTTTACACAGCTGGAATGAGCAGATGGATGCCAGCTCGCCCGCGGCCTCGCTCTGGTGGACCTTCTGGACGCGCTACCTGGCAGATACCTTCGAGCCGTGGTGGAACGCCTCTCACGTCCCGGTCGCCGCTCATCCTGACCTCTTGGTTGGCCCCAGCCAGTTCTCACTGGACGGGGTCATGGACGAAGATGTCGAGGCCTGGACCCTGCATGATCCGCACAACGCCGCGTTCTCGTTGCCCAACGGCACGAAACGGGACGCGAGCGTAGTGATGCTCCAGGCGTTTCAGGAGAGCATCGCCTCGCTGCTGGGACCCGAAGCGTTGAGCTACGGTCCGCGAGCCAGCGGCGGGGATGACTGGACGCTGAACGCAGCAGATTTAGATGGCCAGATGAGCTTAAACGATCCAACGCTCACGCCTTCCGAGGCCGGGCCAAGCTGGCGCATGATTGTGGACTGGGGCAGCAGACGGGCCGAGGCCGTCTATCCGGGCGGCCTGGACGAGAATCCGGCCTCGCCCTGGTACGAGAATGAAATCGCTGCCTGGTGGAACGGAGACTACTATCCGCTGATCGATGGAGCGGCGGCGAGGCTCCAGCCAGGCAGTGTGACCTGGCGGCTGAGCACCTAGGAGGAACTGACGATGCGGACACTCGGATTCTGCCTGCTGCTCGGAGTGAGCGGGCTGGCGCTGACCTGGCTCAGTGGACAGGTCGGCTGGTGGTGGGTGACACCCCTGGTAGGAGTGCTGATCGGACTCCTGCTCCGCCCGGCCTGGCTCGCCCTGGTGACCTCACTCGCCGCGGGTGGCCTCGGCTGGGGCTTACCCTTAGCACTCCTCGCGTTCACTGCGCCGGTAGGCCGACTCGCGGCGGCAGTTGAGGCCGTCTTTAGGCTCCCGGCAACCGGCGGGACGATCATCATCCTGCTCACGGTCGTGTTTGGCTGTGTGTTGAGCCTGGTGGGCACCTGGGTAGGGATCGCAGGGAGGAACCTGCCAGGGTTTCAGGCCAAACCTTCTCCCGTCCATGGAGAAATGGACAAGTAGATATGCTCGACTGAAAGAGACCGAAGCTCCGAACTCTTGTCTGGATGTTGCGCGCCGTGTCGTTCTTTCTCAGGGGTAGGAAAAAACCTGGTTGATCGGGGACAGCCAGCCGATCCGGGGAGCAGAGAAGTCACAGAGCCTCGGCAGCATCAGACTCCCGAACTCCTGAGAGAGCAGGCTGGCCTACCCTTTGGAGGGTCCCTGGAACGCGAGATTCCCAGCCTTGCGCATCGCCTCCATTGTCTCCTCAACCGTGAATAACCTGGTCATCTTGTTCGCTTTGATGTGCCCTGGGGTCACTGACGTAATGGCCGTTGCGAGGGCAGCGTTGTCGTCAGGCGCTTCCAAGAGCGCGACTCCATCGTACTCCCCAAAGCAGTAGTAGAGGCCTATCAACCGACCTCCTAGCTTCTCCACCGCTTCCCTGACGGGTACACTCCGGTCTTGTGGGTTCTTTGCCAGCTTCGCCCACGCCTCTGCGGTGTAAGCAAATTGAGCCATGTAGAGTGCCATGATGTTCACCTCCTGTGTGGTGATGGCTTCCTTACCAGGATGCCTATGTGTACGAAACTGAGAGAGACAACGGAATTTGACAGTAACACGACCACAGGCTTGCCATGAGAGGTTGCCATAAGCTAGTATAGGCGAAAAACACAACTTATGCAACAGATGGGAGTATCAAAAACACAAGGGATAGAATCGACCTTCCTCGGCAAGCAATGATTGGATGGTTTTGAGCAATAAATCTTGCGGACAAGGTTTTGTGAGGCAAGCATGAGCGCCCAACTCCTTGGCACGCTGCTTATGCTTCTCTGAAGAACGCGAGGTCAACAAGACAATTTTGAGGCCTGGGAAGCGTCTATTAGTACGAATGATATTGAGTATATCATACCCATTCAGGTTTGGCATTTCTATGTCTAACAAAAGCAAGCTGGGTGCTTCTTTCGAAAGCAGCTCAAGGGTTTGTATGCCATCTTCTGCTTCCAGCACATCATAGCTTTCATGGCTAAGGGTCAGGGTTACAGACCGCCGGATATACACCGAATCATCCGCAATCACTATTTTCGGTCGCACCTGCCTTTGAGGTTTTGGTGGGCGCATCTCGTGATTGCTTAAGGAACCTGCGTCATTGTCTGGCTCCCCCGTGCGCTGGTATGTTTCTTTCAGTCTTATCATTTCAGGTAAATTTACAACCAGCAGTACATTTCTGCTACCATCAATTGCCACATCTGTAATACCTGGACGACACAAATGTGGCGCAAGCGGCTTCATCACCAACTCCACTTCTCCGATTACTTCGTCCACTTCTACGGCAATCTGATGACTATCCAACTGGAGTATCAATGCAGTTCGTATTGTCTTTTCCTGCAAACTATTGTCCCTATCGGACCCTAGCAGTGTACCGAGATGATAAATTTCGGGCACATCAGCAAAAGGCACATCTTGCGAGTAAGGTTCCTGCGAGTTGGCCTTGCCCATTTCCTCCCCGTTATAGTGTACGCGTTGTACTTGTGTGTATGACACAATGACACGCTGGTCGCCCGCTCGCACAAGTAAACCTCGTATGATACGCTTCGAACTAAGGAAACAGAGGCGTAAGATCAAGCCATGGAGGGCATACTCCTGCATAGAGACTGAACCATACAAATGACGGACAGCTTCTCGTAACGCAACCACTGCATCAGGAGAGACAGGTAGCGAGAAACCCATCTCGATGGTTACCACGTTACCTATAGCATGCGCCTTGAGCCAGATGCGCAATCTTTGTTCGTCTTCTCGCTCTGGACTCTCTGTGAACAACAGACCTTCAGCAATACTACTTTGCACAACTTCCTGAAAAGGGGGGACCAACCTTTCTAGAATTTCCTGGTCAAACTCTATTGTTCCTCCCGAAGCCTCAAACTGAACTCTCTCCTTTTGCGCTCCTGCCATCGTCTCTATGGCCTGCTCCAGGCGTGTTACCAGGATGCTGAATGGTGATGATCGCAGCAAAAAAGCTTCATTACGAACAGCGCCTGCCTGGCTTACACGCTGCTCCATGATGGAATTGAGATGCGCAAACGCCTGTCGTAAGCGAGAGGTAGCTGTTGCAACATCGGCAATAGCTTCAGTGAGTGAATGTGACAGTACATTTGTCTCTGTAAAACGATCTATTTCCATCTCGTCCCATAGAGCTTCCTCTTGAATCAGTAGTGGTTGAGGAAGAGCATTACTCATCGTCTGATGTACATATCCGGTGCGTTCTGCCGCCTCGTGCAATATTCGTGCAACAAGCGATGACGGAGAATGCGCAGCAGGGGAGATCATCGTATTTGTTGTAGTATTCAACGAAATAGAAAGGCTAGTAAGCAACGGCTCTAAACGGCGCAAGCGAGCCTGAGCGATCTGCAATTCATATAGCGCCGTTTCAAGCTCTTTCTGGGCATTCTCTAATGGGGTATCTAGCTCTACCAGATTCTCGGTGTGCTGTATGAGCCTATTGAAATGTTGTAGATCAACACGTACCGATAGGGAGGTACGATCAGTATCAGCCAGGTGTTGAGACGCTCTATCAGTAGGTATACTACCGCTATCGCTAGATGAGTGGTATTTGGAACTTTGTATGGCATGCTGCACATCTATATTGAGCGCCCTGTATTCATCTTGTAGTTCCAGCAAAGGGATTTTGCTTTCATATCCATGGCTAGCTATACTTTGTAGGCTCGATTCTAGTGCTCGTACCGTGTGGACCAGAGCAATCAATCCTGCCAGGTAAACGACGGCGCCATCCTCCACCATTTTGATTACTGCCTCTATATAGCGAGCAATAGTAGACATTGAATCACAACCAATTGCTGCTGCTGTTCCTGCCACTTTATGCGCTGTTCGTTTCAAAGCTTTGAGTCCTGGGGAATCTAAGCGATCATCCTGCTCTAGCTGCTGAAGAGCTAATCGCATGGCAGCAATATCTTCATCGACCTCAGTAATGAAGAAGGCAAGCATATTATCCTCGGACTCAGCCGCAGGGGTTTGGTCTGTGAATGGCTGGTACGGGAGAGAATTTTCCAGTATCATCTCCCTGGTCAAAGGGTTATCAGATGTGGGTTCCTCAATGGCATGAAAAGCCCGCAGCACTTCCAGGTCTTCTTCTGAGAGTTCATTTTGATGAAAAGGTGAGGTTGCATCATCCATAGTGGGCAGCCATTCCTATCTGCTGTACCACATCAGGGAGTAAAGCAAATACATCTAATACAGGTGCCTCGGCATGTTCCCCGCTCAACATACCTGCTCGCATAGGTGTATAGAACATGGATGGACCTGTAGATGGAATCATTTGTTCAAACTGAACCGTGGTAGTTAGCCCAATTGCAGGAACAAGCAAACCAACTGTCAAATCAGCATAGCTTGCCACCAGCATCATTCCATCGAAGTGAGAAGTGTCTGTGCCATAGAGATACATATCAAGATCGATCACAGCAATTGTTTCATGACGCCACGCCACTATCCCACACATCCAACCAGGCGTCATAGGTAGCTTGACAAATCGATGAGGAGGCGGCACAACCTCGGCAACAACCTTGAGAGGAATCAAGCATTTCCCTCGACTCAGTTCGCATTCCAGGTAATGATCCTGGTAGTCTCCTTCATGGGAAGAAATTTGCGGACCCACGCTTGCTCGCTTGCGTGCGTAGGTCCAGAATTCTTCATCACTCATCTGCTCAAGATCATGTGCCGATAAGCCGTTTTGAGGCAACATTGCTATCCAATCGTAGGAGTACTTAGATGCGAGTGTACTATAGACATTACTTCTTGTGTTCTGAACGGTTTGGTAATATAGTCCTTCGCGCCAGCAAGGCGACCTTTGAGGCGATCAATCACTCCATCACGCCTAGAGAGCATGACAATCGTAGTGTTACCAAACTGCTGCTTTGTCTTCAAATGGCGAGCTACTTCATATCCATCCATTTTGGGGAGGCCGATATCAAGTAGCACCAGATCTGGGATAGGGTGTCGTTTGTCGTTTAGTGCACGCAGCGCTTCAATACCATCGGAGTAACTCACGGATGCGAAGCCTTCGCGCTTCAGGCTGGTTTCCATGATCTTGCGCACCGTGAGAGAGTCATCAATGATCATCACCAGTTTGCTCATACTGTCGTCCTCTTTCTTTCTCCCCTCTGCCATCCACAACCTCAGCCCGTTCAGGGTGCAATAAATAAATCAGGCCCCCCACTGGTAAGATTGCTCTTAAATACCTCGACTGAGAGCTACTTATTAAGTAAACCAATAAGTAGCCACGAACAGAGCTAAATCCTGGTACCAATTTATGAAATGCGGCTTCCACAGGGCATGAAAATACGGACATTTGTCCAAAAATACTGTTCCCCAGATAATAGTAACACATGAATCTGCTAAGTTCAACACATTCGGCGTAAAAATGTAATTAAATTATTCGATATAGGGCATACAATGTAAAAAATGTAATAGTTTCGTTTTACTTCTGCTCAGCACGAACGGTTACTGGCAGTGTAAAAGAAAAGGTGCTGCCCTGTCCAACCGCACTTTCCGCTCTAATGCGACCGCCATGAGCTTCTACTACGTGACGAGCAATCGCTAAGCCTAAACCGCTGCCTCCTCCACCTGGACCAATATTATCGGCTTTCGACCGGGCCTGATTGACTTTGTAGAAACGCTCAAAGATCCGTGGTAAATCCTCCGGACGAATACCGATCCCTGTATCGCGCACAAAAAAGCATTGCGAATTCCCTCCCGCCTGCAATCGCGTTCCGATTACCACCTCCCCGCCAGAAGGGGTAAATTTAATAGCGTTGTGAACAAGATTGACCAGTACACGCACAATTTGTTTGCTATCAGCGGCAACCAATGTCTTCCCCTGCCCTATCTCAGTGCGTAGCATGACACGATGACGTTGGGCCTGTGTCAGCATGCGCGCCATCACTTCGCGCACCAGTTGGTCTGCTTCTATTGGCTCGATCGTCATGGGGAACTGACCAGACTCGATACGTGAAAGCTCAAGAATATCCGATACCAGCCCAGTGAGATGCTGTATCTCCGTTTCAATTTTCTCAACAAACGTTTGCGCTTGATCGGGGTCTGTATCAATAGTTTCTTCAAGCGTCTCAACCAGCAAGCGAACAGAAGCCAACGGGGTGCGTAGTTCATGTGAAATGTTAGCAATAAAGTCACGTCGTGCACGCTCCAGGCGGCGCAATTCGGTCAGATCTTCTATAGCGATAGCGAAATACCTGTACATTTGTAATACTTCATTTTTGTGCTTCCCGCTTCTGCTTTTTTGAGGTTTATGTGCTAACGGTGTGACCGAGATCTTCCAGGCTGTGCCTGTATTGCCCCTGGCACACTCCTCCATTACAGGACTTCCAGCCTGTATACTCTTCTGCACAAGCTGGAGTATTGCTAAGTCAGAAATGAATTGATCCAACTTCATATCTTTTAAGGGCTCTGGCGCTTCCAGTAGTTGAACAGCATAGTGATTATAGTAGCGAATAGACAACGAACGATCAACAATCAGAAGCGGCCATGGGACTGCCTCGAGAAGGTCCTGGAAGAAATGTCTATAATCGACGGTGTCATCGTTACCCAACTCAAATTCTCCCACTTAACGCACAGAAGGACCACCCATTTAGTCGGTGGCCCTTTTATAAGGCTCCTCGAACAGGATTCGAACCTGTAACCTACCGGTTAACAGCCGGCCGCTCTACCGTTGAGCTATCGAGGAAGGTTCTCTACGAACGTTTGCAGTATACACCACGCCGTAGAGATTCGTCAATACTTTTGACAATGTGGCATATGACCATAGACCAGGAGCCGCTATACATGCAACAAATCAACCAACCAGAGTGCCACTACTAAAAAGATGCTCAAACTAATCACGGCAATCACCGGATCAATGAGCGGAGCGCTCTGCAAGCTTCCACGCAATCTTAAACGCTGCAGGAGGGTAGGCAAAACCAGGCCGCAGATGGCTGCCACCAACAAAGTAAATCCAAGCCCCAAACCAATGGCTAACGCCAGTAACCACGAATGAAAGAGGAGCCATGCCATCAAACCGACCACTATCGTCGCCAATATGCCCCCAACAGTGCCCAGGCGCAGCTCGCGGAATATACCACGCCAGAAGTCAAAGCCATGAGTGGAGCGCAATTGCCAGCCTGCTACACCTAGTGCCTGCGAACCAACACTGCTACTTGTGAGCAGCAGCATGGGTATAAAACTGATCATGCCATTGAGCGCTACAGGAGAGCGTAACCCGGCCATGAAGCCCGACGTCGCGACATGTGCGGAATTCATAGTGAGTGCATTACCAAAGACCTGGAAGAGCGCCAGGGCGAGGACAAAACCCGCCGCTACGTTCACTCCTAACCAGGTTGTCCGGCTCAAGACGGTTCGTACTGAGAAATGCTCTTCCTCTTCAAACTCCTCGACACTGGCGCCGGCGATTTCAGAAAAATCTTCCGCTTGCTCTTCATGAATAACATCAATCACATCATCGACGGTGACCAATCCAACCAGGTGATTCTCTTCATCTACCACTGGAACACCTAACAGGTCATACTTAGCAATGACTTTTGCCACTTCCTCTTGATCGGTATTGGTCTTGACCTTGATGACATCTTTATCCATCAGATCTTTCAAACGGGTGGTTGGCTCTGCTACCACGAGTTCGCGCAGAGAGACCACGCCCACCAGGTGCTGCTCGTCATCTACAATGAAGAGGTAATAGATCATCTCAAGGTGGGCGGAGTGTTGACGCAGGTACGCAAGCGCCTCTTCAACAGTAAGTTCCTGCGAGAGCGAGAGCACTTCGGTGGTCATGATGCCACCCGCGGTCTCCGGCCCATAGCGCAGAAGCTCACGGATGGGCTGTGACTCGTTGGGAGGCATCAGACTCAAGAGCCGTTCGGCTTCTTCACGCGGGATCTCTGCCAACATATCGGCAGCGTCATCTGGCGGGAGTCTCTCTAGCAGGTCGGAGGCCTTTTCTGGATCCAGTTCGCTCAGCAGTTCGGATTGCATGGGAGTTTCTACTTCATTTAAGGTATCGGCCGCCATCTCTGTATCCAGGCGATCCAGCATCGCTCCAGCATCTTCAACATCAAGTTGCTCCAGAATGTCGGCGATATCAGCAGGATGCAAGTCAGCCAGTTTGCTGTGACTGACGCTCAATTGCACCTGCGGCACTATACCACCAGTGCCAACGCCGGCCCCTGCAAGCGCCGGTGTCAACTGACCCGTGCCAACCCTCACCACCTCGATTGGTTCTACATAATTCCAGGTAATCGTTCGCTCAGAGAGGCGAATTGGTAATACACGACCTACTAACTCGATAGGAGCGATTATTCCCAAGCGCCGCAGTAGTCCGCTTGCACTGATGTCAGCGCCGATCAGGCGAGCCATTCCCTTGATTTGCGCCAGCTTCAAATCATTGATCTTGACTACACGAAACCCCTGCGTATCGACAATTTGCTTGTCCAGCAGATCGCGCCTGAGCAATAGTTCGTCTGGATGTGGTGTATACGAAGCGATTCGTGGCTGCTTCACTTTCAGATATATCTTTGATTCTTCCAAATTATCTACTTGAGACCAGGGAATAATCATATCGCTATTGCCCAGCGTAGAAGTAGCTACCACGAGAGCAGTTACAGCCGGAAACGTTTCATTCAATGAGACATATACATCTTTTAGAACACCCAATCGGCGCCCTTCGATATCATAAATGCTCTTGCGTAAGAGTGTGCTTAAAAAAATCAATGGTATCACCGCCTTTCCAAAAGGTAATAAAGTCCAGGGCGACCGCGAGGTCCGCATCTTCGATGCACCCCTACATTAAATGTAAAGGTATCCCTTGCGATTAGCCGCTTATATCAAATCCGTTTCAATCGTGGACGTTGAGGGCCTGGCGAGGGCAAGCCTCGCCACTACACTTCCAGAAGGCATCAACCGGATTTGATATTACTTATCCACATTACTGTGGATAAGTGGAAAAGCCTCCGCCTGTGTAACAAGTGTTACAAGACAATAAGCATAGCAAAGCAATGCACTCAGAAAGCTAGAGATGCTGCTTTTAAGCATCCTATGTGCATTCCAGACAAAATGCGTAAAGTCTACAGGGGGACTGCTTGTTTGAGGTTCCCTCGAAAGGAACCCAGGCAGGACTTGCTGGCAGGTGGGAAAATCCTTACTCGATTTCAAAGATGTATTCTCATCGAGTAAGGTAGGGGTGAAAGCACACTAGAGGTGAACTAAGACCAGGCTAGACTAGATTAGAAGGATCAGTGATTCATCGCAACTATCCAGCCACCATACCCGATGAGGAGAAGAACAATCCCGCGAGCAGGCACGCGAAAACGACACGCCTACTATGACTAGGGCCAGCGTCCATGTCCCTCACCTCCTTTGCCCGACCAGTTGCTGTTTTCACCAGGGGCGACGCTACCATTGCGTCTGAAACCTCATCTGATGAGCCATTACAACCGTGGGTACAAAACAATTTCTTTCTATGATGAGTATAACACGCCCGGCAAGCATTGGGCAAGGGAAAGAGCGTATGTAGTACAATCGGTTGTCATACCAAATCCTGTTCAGCCGTGTCTGGTTGGGTCCTGGCGGGGCCAGCCCCGCCACTACATTTCCATGAGTAGATAATCTCAAACCGGCTGAACCCGCATCAGCACATCTCCCTTCTGCACCACATTCCCATTGGTCGCCACAATCTCCGTTACCCTTCCAGCCACCTCAGCCTGGATTTCGTTGAACACCTTCATCGCTTCGATAAGGGCGACTACCTGTCCAACTTGTACTATGTCGCCTATGTTAACAAACGGGGGTGCTGTTGGTGAAGGGGCGGCATAAAAGACACCTGTCAGTAGTGCAATGATAGGAGTGCTACTATCTTCTTTTACAGCATGATCGGTTGCACCAGGTGTAACCTGTACCCCTGAGTGAATCGAGCTCTGTTGATGGGTAGGTACAGAGACCATCATCAAGTCAGGTCTCCGCCGGATGATAATTTCTGTACCTGCTTCAGTCAATTCGAGTTCGCCAATCGTGCTGCCTTCGAGCACTTTTATGAGTTCTTCAACACGCTTGATCCAGGGCGTCTCACGCTCGGGAATATCCATTTTTCTTCACTACTCATTAGAGTTTGCCAGGGCGCGGGCCAGCCCCGCCCCTACTATATGCGGATGAAGCGGCTTGCCAGGCTCGTGTATAGTAGGGGCGCACCCTTGCGGTCGCCCTCGGGGTGAGGCGGCAACCCTGTTGCCCTCGCTCGTTTAACTTGACGCCTATGGGGGCGGGGCCAGCCCCCACCCTGGCCTTAAGTCCGCGCCTATGGGCTGCCGCCCCTGAGAACCCCGCTATCTCTACTCCTCATACCGCTTGAAAATGAGGCTTGCGTTATGGCCGCCAAAGCCCATCGAATTTGACATAGCTACATCTACCGTAGCCTGCCGTGCTTTGTTCGGTACATAGTCGAGATTGCATTCAGGGTCGGGATGATGCAAGTTGATCGTAGGAGGTATTACTCCTGTCAGGATCGTCATTACGGAAACAACCGACTCAACCGCTCCTGCCGCTCCCAGCGTATGTCCAACCATAGACTTTGTTGAGCTGATTGGCATGTGGTAGGCATGTTCTCCGAAACAGGTCTTGATGGCCTGTGTCTCCGTTCGATCATTGTATGGAGTCGAGGTACCATGTGCATTAATATAGTCTACCTGGTCAGGGCGCAATTCAGCTTTTTGCAGCGCGCGACGCATTGCACGCACGAGGCCTGAACCGCCAGGGGCAGGCTCTGTTACATGGTACGCATCTCCTGTTGAACCATAGCCGACCATTTCAGCCAGGATCTTTGCACCTCTTGCCTTTGCGAATTCCAGGTCTTCCAGAATCAATACACCTGCCCCTTCTCCCATTATAAAACCATCGCGTGTGGCGTCAAAAGGACGGCACGCTCCCTGCGGATCATCATTGCGCCGCGAAAGAGCATGCATATTATCAAAGGCGGCCATAGAAATAGGGCCAATCCCCTTCTCAGACCCCCCCGCGATCATGGCTTTAGCATCACCCCTGCGGATCGTCTCCCAGGCCTCGCCTATGGTGTTATTACTCGAGGCACAGGCAGAAACGGCAGCCCAATTCGGCCCCCTGGCGCCAGTCATAATCGAGACCACTCCCGGAGCCCCATTTACTATCATCATGTTAATGAAATATGGGCTGATGCGGTCCGGGCCTTTTTCATGCAGGACTGTGAACTGCTCGTGCAGTGTCCACAGTCCTCCGATACCACTGCCGATATATACGCCTATATCGTCGGCATTCTCATCAGTAATCTTCAAGCCCGATTGCTCCAGGGCCTGTTTGGATGTAGCTATAGCAAATTGTTCATATGGGTCGTTGCGGCGTATTTCTTTGCGATCCATATACGAAGTAGGATCAAAATTTCTTACCTCAGCGCCAAAATGCACGCGGTGCCGACTTGTATCGAAGCCAGCAATCTCTCCTACACCGGACTTGCCCTGGCAGAGCGCCTCCCATGTGGATGCTACATCGTTACCCACTGAGGTAACCAGTCCCAAACCGGTTACAACTATACGAGACATAAAGTCACCTCCCTTACATTCTTTATATTCCTAATGCAACTGCTTCTTCCTGCAGGAAACGAGTATGCGTCTCCCCACGAATAAATCCTTCATGCCTGAGTAAACGTTGATGAAAAGGAATAGTAGTCACTATCCCCTCAATCACAAACTCATCGAGTGCCCGCTGCATGCGTGCTATTGCCGCTTCGCGTGTATCAGCCCACACGATAAGCTTGGCCAACAACGAGTCATAATGCGGTGGAACTGAGTAGCCAGCATAGAGATGACTATCGATACGTACTCCTGGACCCCCAGGAGGTAAGTATTTCTCCACCACACCCGTTTGTGGACGGAAATCGTTATCCGCATCCTCCGCCGTGATCCGACACTCGATCGCATGACCACGGAATTGAATATCATTTTGTTCGAGCTGGAGAGGCAACCCTGCCGCGATACGAATCTGCTCCTTGACAAGATCGGTACTTGTAACCACCTCTGTCACTGGATGTTCGACCTGTAAGCGGGTATTCATCTCCATGAAATAATAACAGTTCTGCTCATCCACTAGAAATTCAAGTGTACCTGCATTGCGATAGCCAATCTGCTCTACCGCATGAATGGCCTTCATTCCCATTTCCTGGCGCAGTTCACATGGAAAGAGTGGGCTGGGAGATTCCTCAAGTATCTTCTGATGTCGTCGCTGGCACGAGCAGTTACGCTCTCCCAGGTGTACACCATGCCCAAAATTGTCTACCAGTACCTGAATCTCAACGTGGCGGGCATGCTCAAGGTAGCGTTCGAGATACAGTCCGTCATCACGGAATGCTTCGCGTACCTCGTTCTGAGCCGTTGTGAAAACACGCTCGAATTCGTCTGCGTGTTTTATCAGGCGAATACCTCTTCCTCCCCCACCGGCAGCTGCTTTGAGCATCAACGGGAAGCCGATTTCTCTAGCGGCTTCTACCCCTTCAGCAAGTTTGCGCAAAATGGGGGTACCTGGAAGCATTGGCAGTCCAACCTCGGCCATTGTTTCACGGGCAGCTACCTTATCTCCCATCAGCGCCATAACGGCAGCGGAGGGTCCGATAAAGGTAATATTGGCATCCGAGCAGATTTCAGCAAAGCTGGTATTCTCTGCAAGGAAACCATATCCCGGATGAATGGCGTCCGCGTTCATTATTAGCGCCGCACTGATAATATTGGGAATATTCAAATAACTTTTACCGCTAGCCCCTGGCCCGATACAGATATGTTCATCAGCCAAGCGCACAGGTAAGGAATCGCGATCAGCTTCCGAATGGGCGATTACGCTACGGATGCCCATTTCGCGACATGCCCTGATGATCCGTAACGCAATTTCGCCACGGTTAGCTATCAAAATTTTACGAAACATACCTACAAGGCCTCTCGCTCGCCGTGTTCCTTTAAGATGGGAACAGTGTATGCTATTATATCACGCTCACCTGAAATGGAGCTAGAAGCAGAGTTTGCTTTCATCGATCTCCAATCGAGACGCGTTTTCACACAGCCTTAAATGCAGCCCCTAACACATAGGTAATCACTGCCTCGACGGCGCCCACAACGGTCATCTCCATACCACTATTGAACCAGGAGCGACCGGTGACAAGCGTCTTTGCAGCACCTACCGCAAAATGGGCGATCAGGCTAATAATCGCCGCGGCGATAATGGCAGGTATACCCTGTAGGAAGAAGAAAGGTATAATCGGAATAAACGCGCCCAGCGCGGTTGAAATTGTCGCAGATGCAGCCGCAACCCAGGGGTTGGGAAAACGCTCTTCCGATAATCCCAGCTCCTCATGTGCCAGAGTGCGCAGAAACTGCTCTGGTTTCTCTGACAGGCGCGTTGCTAGCAAATTGGCTTCGTCCTCTGTGAATCCCTTCAACTGGTAAAAGAGCGCTAATTCTTCCCGCTCCTCCTCTGGGTCTTCCTCAATCTCGCGGCGCTCACGATCAATTTCGGCTTGATACACCTCTCGCTCGCTTTTGGTCGCCAGAAACGCGCCGGATCCCATCGAGAGAGCACTGGCAAACATACCAGCAAGTCCGCTAATGAGTACGAGGTTGCTGGCAGCTCCTCCTGTATAACCCGCTACGCCGCTCACAATGCCGAAGACAGCGCCCAGGCCATCGTTCGCGCCATAGATTGCATCACCGAGCCAGCCCCCGCCCCGCTTGTGCCAACGTTCGCGACGCAGCATCAGATCCAGCATTCCCTGCGGCCCGATAGGACTGATAATCTCGCGAATAACACGCCCGTGACTCTCTTCCTCGCGTTTCACCTCGCGCAGCATCGCTTGCGCTTCGGCATCGTTTATGTTGCGAGCCTGGGCCTCGTAACGCGCAATATCTTTATCCTCCTCGCCTTCAAGCTGGCGTAGAGCGGCCTCAGTTCCCAATTGCCTGCGCAACCAGCCTTTGAAGCGCGTACCTAAAGATCGCTCCTCCTTCGGGGGTTCCGCTCCCAACTCGGCCAGCTTGCGTTCCCATTTCTGCGCGTGGCGCTGTTCAGCATCGGCCATCTTTATCAGCACGTTGCGCCGCGCAGTATCTCGTTCTCGCTCCGCCAGGTCGCGGTAGGTACGCACCCCCTCAATCTCGCGTTGCCAGTTTTGCTTCAGTGCCGCGATGAGTTCCTTTTTCGTCGATTCCTGTAAAGGTTGCACTACACCCTCCGGTAGCGGATCTCCCATTCCATCCGCTGAAATATCACCCTGCGAGGGTTGTTGTATCTTTGGTTCTGCCTGGTTATCAGTACTCACTCGTTCCTCCTGGTCTGGCAAGCTGTACAACGTCCATAGATCCTCACCTCATGCGACCCTAACTCGAGACCTGTAGCCTGTGCCGCTGCCCGCAACTCCTCCATTGACAACTGGATCTCCAGAGGGATGTCAAGTAATGCTCCACACTCCGTGCAGATAGCGTGATCGTGGCGATAGGTGCAGGCATCATAACGAGAGCAATCGCCGGCCTGTCCCATTTCCTTGATAAGTCCCTGCGCAGACAACTGGTGCAAAATACGGTAGACGGTTGCCAGCCCAATACGAGGTCGGACCTGGCGTACAGATTCATACACATCCAAGGCCGTGGGGTGCTTCTGCGAGGATTGCACCGCGTCCAAAATGGCACGTGCATTGGTGTTCAGTATATCTTCCATAAGTTAGGCCACCCTAATAATGATAATCATTCTCGTTTTCTTATACGTATTGTATATCATCAGGAGGAAATGCGTCAAGGCGGGGTATGGCAGCGAACACAAGGCTGCTTAAAGTGGTGGAGGATTGGTGAAATGCGCGTGATTTTCGTGGTTTTTCACCCTTGACTCGCCTCCTGTTCATGCAAGAACGTTTTGATGATCTGGATAAAGTGATCAAATGCAGCCCCCTGCATCTCATGATGCATGAAATGACTCGCCTCCGCAAAAGCCACATGCTGACCCTCCCGCCACGTCGCGGCAATTTTTTGGGCGACCTCGGGCGTAACCAGCGCTCCGCGCTGCGGGTTGCCCGTGAGGAGCAGAATGGGACAAGCAATGCGTTCAACCGTTTCGCGCCAGGGAGAACGCATGGGATACATGGGAGCAACGCCCAGCACTTCCAGATTGAACTGTGCCTGCGCTTCTACATGCGTTAGCAGTGCTTCTTCAGGCCACTCATACGCGCCTGGAGGCAAGAACTGGCGCGAGGAGGCGATGCGTTCCTCCATGGCCTCTCTGCTTGAACAGATTTAGCTCTGGATGGCTTGATCACGCATTTCCTTGCAAGCGTGCGGCCTGAGCTTCGGCAAAACGAGCCTCGTCACGTCGACGCAGTTTCTTCAAGGACTCGGCTTTGCGTAGCCAGTTGTCGGGATCATCAGGCCGTAAGCGAATGGCTTCGTCAGCAGCTTTTAACGCTTCCTCATAACGACCTAGCTGATTAAGTACCAGCGATTTGTTGTGCCAGGCAGTTCTCAGGCGTGGATTCAGTTTAAGGGCGTGCTCGTAAGCAGCCAGGGCTTCGTAGAAGTTACGCATGTTATACAGCGTATTGCCCTTACCATTCCAGGCCAGAGCAGAATTCGGATCGATATCTAGCGCAAAGTTATAGGCCTTCAAGGCGTCAAAATAATGTCCGAGTTGTCGCAATACACCGCCCTTACCACTCCAGGCCGGAGCATAATGCGCGTCAATCTGCAACGCCTGGTCGTAAGACTGAAGCGCTCGCATGGTATCTCCTAACTCGTCAAGAACATTACCACGTCTATTCCAGGCTTCGACAAATTTAGAATCCTTCTGAATTGCCCGGTCAAACATCTGGAGCGCCTGCCTGTGCCTTTGAAGGGAATACAATGCCTGACCCCTGCCAAAATACGCGAGAACAAACTTGTTATCAAGGTTTAGAGCTTCTTGAAAGGCTCTCTCCGCTTCTCTAAAGCGACCCAATTCATGCAGTAGCAGGCCCTTATTATACCAGGCCTGAATTAACTGTGGATCGTAGCGTAGCGCTGTTTCAAAAGCATCCAGAGCCTGATTCGAACGCCCCAATGCATTTAGAGCCGCGCCTTTACCATTCCAGGCTGCCGCGTTATGTGGCTCCAATCGTAAGGCATGCTCAAAGGCTTCAAGCGCCTCCTGGTGACGGCGTAACTTACTAAGAACACTGCCTTTGCCATTCCAGGAAGTCACAAGCCCTGAATCCAGTTTCAAGGCTTGCTCAAATGAGGCCAGCGCTTGTTCGTACAGCCCGCGCAAGCGCTGTGTTAAACCATATCCTTGCCAGCCCAGTGGGTTAGTAGTATTTGACTGCAACGCCTTCTTGTAAACAGCAAGTGCCTCGTCCAGGCGTTTTTGTGTATAGAGTACACTGGCTTCATCTAGCAAGGGATCTGAAGCATGCGCTAGCGGCCTCGAAGTCGACCGCGGCTGGGTAGTAACGGTTCCCTCAAGCGCATTCAATACCTCCTGTGCGCTGGACGGTCGTCCCTCACTATCCATCGCCAGCATCTGTTGCAGCAACGCATTCAGTGCGGGATCGACTGCGGGGTTCACTTGCGAGGCGGGTCGAAAGAAAAAAGGTTGTTCGCTGGGATCTATGCCCGTGAGCAGATGGTGCAGTAATGCTCCCAGGCTATAAATATCGGAGCGCGGTGTACTTTGCGCTTTGCCATATTGTTCAGGAGCGGCGTAACCGGGTGAGCCAAGCGCCACGGTATCGTGTTGTTTCCCCGGTTTGAAAATACGGGCGATGCCAAAATCAATCAGAAAAATATGGCCGCTTTCACTTATCATTACATTAGCAGGCTTCAGGTCACGAAAAACAATCGGCGGTTGATGTGTATGCAGGTAGTTCAACACGTCACACAGTTGCTCCGCCCATTTGACGACCTGGTCCACTGGAAGAGGACCACCTCCAATTTGTTCCAGGTACTCTTCCAACGTCTGTCCTTCAATAAAATCCATTACCAGGTAGGAACGGTCATTTTCCGTGAAATGCTCATAGATACGTGGCAAATTGGGATGCAGCAGGTCAGCGAGCAGGTGCGCCTCGCGCTCAAAAGCTGCTTCAGCCTCTGCCAGGCGAGCAGGGGGTAATCCTGTGCTACTCATCTCTTTGATGGCAACTGGACGATTATTGAAACGAGTATCGGCAGCCTTGTAGACAGCCCCCATGCCACCTTGACCAATGCGACTTAGCAACTGGTAGCGGCCAGCAAGTAAGGTCTGATCCGGCAAGGAACCTGTTGTATATTTGAAAGGGAGCAACGTGGCACAAAACTGGCAGAAGCGAGCCGTTGGCGGATTTGCTGCTCCGCAGTTATCACAATACAGTTCTTTCTCCTGCGTCGTCATATCTTTTCCATTTCATGCCACAGGCCTACGAGCCTGGCGGGGGCCAGCCCAGCCACTACATCTTTTCCATTTCATGCCAGAGCCGTAACCACTCTTCAATACTCAACGTTTCAGCACGGCGGCTGGGTTCAATATTCGCTCCCATTAACAACGCCTGAACCTCCACGTTTTTCCGGTGTAGTCCGTGTGCCAGCGAATTGTGGAGCTGCTTGCGGCGCTCGGAGAAGCCAGCTTGCACAAGCCGAAAGAAGCTATCACGCTGCGCACGTCTCAGTGGTACCTCGTCCCTCAGGTCTATGCGCAGAATAGCGGAATCAACTTTGGGTGCAGGATAAAACGCCCGAGCTGGCACATGTGCGATAATTTTCGGTTTTCCATAGAACTGAATGCTCACGCCCAATAAACTGAGATCGCCTGGGACAGCTACAATTCGCTGCGCGACTTCGTACTGCACCATCACTACTAGCAGGCGTGGTGGATTGGTGCTTTCCAGGAAATGACGAAATGTCGGGGCCGTAATATAGTACGGCAAATTTGCCACAAGTTTATATGCTTCCGAACCAAAAATCTCAGCTGGATCAACATACAGCAAGTTACGTTCAATTAATTCGACATTGCTAAATTTGCGCGTGGTTTCAGCCAGTATCGACAACATATCGCGTTCCAACTCGACAGCCGCCACTCGCCTTGCACGCTTTGCCAGTTCTCTTGTCAATACGCCTGTCCCCGCACCAAGCTCTAAAACCTGGTCGTCGGGATGAATCTCCGCCGCTTCAACGATACGCAGCAAGACTGAACGGTCAACCAGGAAGTTCTGTCCAAAGGCCTTGATGGGCCGTATATGATGCGCGTGCAGTAGATTACGTAACTCATGTATGTTTGTCAGGTCGATCTCATCACACACCGGTGCAGCGCTTTGTTCAATCTCTGTCAATATTTTACTCTACTATTAACTTTTATGATTCATATGATACCATCCTAATACCACCACGGTCGACGTCGCCAGTACCGGACGCGGCGCGGTCGGAACATCCTCATGATGATCCCGAGTATAACTAAGAGTAAGACGAGTGGCACCAGAATGATGGATAGTGTTAACAACAGGATGCCCCCGGCAAAGCCCAACAATAATCCTCCGTGCAACATTCCCTGTAACATTGCTATGATTAGCAAAATGAGTATGATAAATCCGAATCGCGCAGGATTGCGCGGGCGTCGCCGCGATCGCGCCCAGGGAGGTACACCCTGTCCGCTTTGTGCCGCATTGTACGCATTATATGGACGATATCCCTGCTCGTAGGCATCACCATCTCCATCGGGAGAAACATACTGGGCGTTGACCTGTTGCTGTGAAGAACCTGGTATGTTGGCATTAGCAGAAGTTTGCGCCTTATATCCTTCTTGCATTACTGTTGCGTTATAGCTGGAAGGTGGCTCATCTCTCGGAACTCCCTCTGAATTCAGTTTACCTGACCAGGAATAGGGGTACTGCGGATAATGTATTTCATCGTCTTCATTCAACGAATCTTGCTGATTAGATTGTGTTCCCGGTTCAAATTCTTGCTGGCTCATAAATCGCTCCTCTGCCCCCGCAGCCTGGGACATCGATACACCTGTTGGTCGCCTTCTTCATCGCTGCCTCGAATACGATATGTCGTTCTCACAGATATCTACGCATTGAGTATACAAGGGTTGCATGCCGATCTTACTACATTTACCACTTACTATTTACTACGTACTACATACAATACTATACAATAGTACACCTCCATGCAGATGTGAAACGTGAAATGCCAACCATGCGTTATACTATATTGATGTGACCAATGCATTCAGCTAACTATACGATTATCGTATCGACTATTCAAATCAAGGAAAGATAGGATCGTACATGGACGAGTATAACGATAATACGAATGACGGAGTTCATGCCCTGGTCACCTCTGGAAGCGCCAGCGATGGGGCACTCAATGGGCATGCTCAACAGAAGGAGACGGGCCTGGCGCTTGTTCCATCAACTCAACCAGTAAAAGAAGCTCTAACTACAACATCAGGAATACTCGAGGCACAGCAATTTTCATTACATCGTACGCGCATTAATCGCATACTTTTAATGAAACGTCGGCACGAACGTTTTTACCACAGTGAAAGCGCTGCTCCGCGCCTGTTGACTATCTTAGTTGTCATCTTTGCGGTGCTCATTTCCTTCCTCTCAAGTGGGGTAGGAGGAGCATTTGCCTACTATCAGACACAATTATCGCTACTCAGCGGTATGGCAAATCATACTTTGTTCCAATCAACGCATATCTATGACCGTAAAGGGCGCTTATTATATGAACTCTATGATCCTAAATATGGTAGGCGTACCTATGTCAATTACAACGATATATCAACACTGCTGATGAAAGCTACGGTTGCTGCCGAAGACCACGGCTTTTGGGACAATAGCGGTGTCGACTTCCAGGGCACTCTAAGAGCCGCTGTTGCAAACTTGCAAAATCAGACAGTTGTTGAGGGTGGTAGTACCATTACCCAGCAACTTATTAAGAATCAACTTTTCCTGGATCAACCCCGAAATATTCAAGTCAAAGGGCAGGAAGCGATTCTGGCATATGGTCTGACACAACAATATCCCAAGTGGAAGATCATGGAAATGTATCTCAATACTGTCTACTATGGCGACCTGAACTATGGCGTTGAGGCTGCCGCACAAAATTACTTCAATCTTCAGCCCAAATGTACGCGCTCGCGCTGCATTCCAGCCGTCTCACAGCTCGACCTCGCCCAGGCGTCCCTGCTGGCGGGTTTACCTCAAAGTCCCTCATACTATGACCCCACCACCAATAAGCCAGCCGCACTTGCCCGGCAAAGTGATGTTTTACAATCTATGGTCGAACTGGGCACGATTACTATGGACCAGGCCCATCATGCAGAACAAGAGATGGCTAAGTTCCAATTCAAGCCGTTTACGCGCAATATTCAGGCGCCTCATTTCGTACACTATGTTATAGACCAGGTGTTGGTACCGCTGCTTGGAGCGCAAAACCTCCTGGATGGTGGTTATAACATCTACACAACACTGGATTTAGATGTCGAGAAGAGAGTCGAGCAGATTACGTACGACCATCTCTATCACGTGACCTGTGATAACTACCTTGGCTGCTATGGGCCATTAAATACCCACAATAATGTGAATAATGCGGCAGTCGTGGTAATGAATCCTTTCAACGGCGAAATACTGGCAATGAATGGTAGCGCAAACTACAAGGATACACGTCCCCAGGTACGCGGGAATTATAATTCTGCGGCACTACCAGCAGAGCGTCAGCCAGGCTCGTCAATCAAACCAATCGTCTACGCAACCTCCTTTGAGATGGGTTGGTATCCAGCTATGATTCTACAGGATCACCAGACTATCTATCCAACGATGATCTCGAATAACCCCCCTACCTACTACATGCCGCCGAACTATGACAGGCGCTTCCATTCAGGCTTTCCCATGACCGTTCGCAATGCGATAGCAAACTCGTTTAATATTCCAGCAGTCGATGCGATTGAGTTCGCAGGTATCCCTAACATGTTAAACATGGCCTCGCGCCTTGGACTTACCGAAATAGGTAATCGAGACCCCAAAACGCTTGGCCCTTCAGTGGCACTAGGCACCGCAGAGGTATCACTGTTACACCTGACAGGGGCGTATGCCACTTTCGCCAATCGCGGTGTACGTGTTCCGTCAACGGCGATTTTGGAAATGACCGATAGCCATGGTTACCCACTTTATACCTATAATGCTGCGCATCCACAGGGTGCACGAGCTATGCGCGAAGATGTTGCATTCCTCATGAGCAGCATACTCTCAGATAAGGCCTCGCGCTATCACGAGTTTGGTCCAAGCAACTCCCTTGAGCTGGATCGCCCTGCCGCCGCAAAAACTGGTACGACCGATAGTTTCCGTGATAACTGGACGCTGGGCTATACGCCCTACCTTACTGTAGGTGTATGGGCCGGAAACAGCGACAACAGTATAATGCACAACGTGATTGGTATCACAGGCGCCGGCCCTATCTGGCACGATGTGATGGAGTTTGTCTCACAATACTATCACTACCCTCCTGACGATTTTATCAAACCGCCTGATGTTCAAGCTGGTACCGTTTCTGCGTATACCGGCCTCTTGCCCCATCCAGGTGAGCCCACCGTTACCGATTGGTTCATTGACGGCACGATGCCAACTATACAAGGGCCATATGTGCCTGCCCTCCCTCCCTGCAAGGGGGATGAGTGTAAACCACCATGCCCTGGTCAGGGTCAAGGTCCAAATTGTGGGCCACCTACTGTAGGGCCACTGCCAAACTAACAAGCATAGAATAGCGAGGTTTGCAGCTTCATGTCTGATGCATTAGAAGAGCGTGGGAAACATGAGAGCAATGGGAAATCTGAACAGCAAGTGCCTGACGTAATTGAGCAAGAGACCAGTGGCGAACAGGGTACAGAGAAAACTACATCCACTGATATGTCTGGCGAAGGGACACCTGGGGAAACTCCATTTCGTCCTCTTACACGCATAGAGCGACGCAAGATCTGGCTCAAGGAGTATGGCGATCAGGATTTCGCGTTGCAGATGTGGGCACACATAGTAGAACAGCAAGACCTGGAGATCGAGATGATGCTCCAGATGCACGGCTTGCTTGTATTCGGTATCATGGTCAGCACCCATCGTTACACACAATTCTATATCGACCTGAACGAGGAACTTCACCGCGAACGTGAACCTGAAACAGCAGACGCTTTACGCGAATATTATTCCGCGCTTATCCCTCCATCCGACCAGCCTGAAATCGGCCCTGAGGGTTTGCCTATCATCTCTCGCTACATTCACATGTCCGATGTCACAATAATGAGTGCCGGGCACAAAATTAAAGTACCTTATTGGCGAGGAAAAATCAGCGAGGTTGATGCCTTTGTTGTTGGGGCTACCGCCGGAGAATAAACGGGGTGCCCCGCACAACGTATTTACTAGGGGTTGACCTGTACCAGAGTCCCGATAGGCGCCCAGTTATAGAGCCACCTAGCAGCGCTAAGTGACATGGCAATGCAGCCGTGCGTACCCCATTGCCAGCCAAATTTGGGATCATCGTGCCAGCCATTGGTCCCTGGTCCATAGACGCTATGCCACCAGGAGTCGTGAAGGAAGAAGCCACCTGCTCTCCACGCCAATGCATAGTTGATAAATGTCGACGGATACCAGTAGGGCGAACCATATGGCCATGGCGAGGTGAAGGCCGTGGGATGGAGCTTCAAAATGACGTGGTATGTGCCGGTGGGGGTTGCCAGCGCTGGTCGCCCGGTCATGACAGGTGCGTTATAGACCTCGACGCCATTGTCATAGACCCACATCCACTGGTGAGAGAGGCTCACCAGTATCTCTTTTCCTGAAGCTGTCGGTGATGGAGACCCTCCACTATCCCCTCCGCTACCTGTGCTGGTGGTTGAAACAACCAGCCCACCATAGATGTAGCGCGGGCTACTACTCAAGCCGGAGATGCGATACCAGTTGGAGATGCCTCCCCAGACAACTTGACCGGAGACAGTAGCATAGACGGTAACTTGCGTATTGGGCGCATAGACGGCGACGATACCGGAACCGGTACTCGGCCCGGTACGCACATTGGCCCAATAAGTCGTCCTACCTGTCCAGGTTGTATACGCAGACGAACCGCTGGCAGAGAGCGGGTTAAAGGCGATAACAAGCGCCAGTAGCAAGGCAAGTAGCACGAGAAAGTATAACTTCTTGAGGTTTTTTTGCATTCACACCTCCTGGTATCGTAGAAATTACGTCTCTCTCTATGAGTATAGATAACATTCTTGCCATAAACAAGTGAAATAGGTTCTAATTCCAGAAGTTGTGTAACCTTCGGTTGCTTTACAAATGGATGCGCTCGGTTCAATAACTCGTTTCGAGGACTAGCGACCCAAAGGTCGCTACCTTGTAATGAGTGGAAGTGGCGACGCCACGGTCAGCCACTTCCACTCATTACAAGGTGATGCTCGTTCTCAGAACATTGCCATCTGCTCTGGCGGTTCTTCTTTTGGTTTGGGAGGGTCTGGCATCATTTTGCCTTCCGCAGATAAGCGTTCGGCCTCAGCAATTACCGTGGGAATCTTCTTGAAGTCGGCACGAATGGTGTCTTTGAGGTTTTGTTGATGAAGTCCTGCTGCAGGATGATACATGGCAATACACATACGGCCATCGACCTTGCGGGCACGGCCATGAATTGTGCTGATTTTCTCGCTGCCAAAGAACTTCACCATAGAGTGGCGACCAAGGGTTACGATGACCTGCGGATTGATCGCGGCTATCTGCCGATCCAGATAATCATTACAGGCATTGATTTCCGCAGGCAATGGATCGCGGTTATCCGGGGGGCGGCACTTCACCACGTTTGTGATAAATACATCTGCTCGCTTTAAATTGATGCTCGCCAGTAGCTCTTCCAGAAATTGACCTGCTGGGCCAACAAAGGGCCGTCCTTGCTTATCTTCATGGTAGCCCGGGCCCTCACCAATGAACATTACTCTAGCGTGTGGATTTCCCTCACCTGGAACCGCTTTTGTACGGCTTTTACAGAGATCACATTTAGCGCATATAGAGACCTCTGCAGCTACCTCCTTTAAGATCTCCTCTGAGGACATATAAACCTCTTTTCAATTATTGATGATTTTAAGTTAAGGCCCAACCTCTCATTCAGGACAACCGCAAGGTAGAGGAGAGCTTGCCTTTGCTCTCTCCCTGACACTTTTTTGATGCCGTCGCACTCCCCGGCCCGCTAGCGGGCCTCGCATATTTTTTGATTGTCGAATTGGCTAGGCGTGGCTCCGCCACGCCTAGCCAATTCGACAATCAAATTAAGGGTATCAGAAACGGCAATAGTACCATCGCTTACCAGCGGCGCTCTGGAGGACGCTGCCCATAGCCACCTTCGCGGCGCGGCCCACCAGGGCCACTTGAGCCACGACCAGGACCCATCGGACGACGCTGCCCACCGAAACCACCACTATTGCCGCCGCGGTCGCCATAGCCACCGCCACTACGTCCGCCACGATCACCGCCGCCGTAGCCACCACGATCTCCGTAACCACCACGGTCCCCATAGCCGCCACCGGGCCCACGGCCCGGCATCGAACCCTCACGAGGACGTCCACCCCCGTAGCCACCACCGGGTCGTCCCATGCCACCGCGACCGGCACCACGGCCAGCACGTTCGCTATCCATCTCAGCAGCGCTGGGCATTTCGCCACTCAAAGCGGCTCGGCGTGAAAGGTTCACACGGCCCTGCGGATCGACTTCGATTACCATGACAGTGATCTCGTCGCCAACAGAGACGACATCCTCTGGCCGCATCACCTGGTAATCTGCCAGTTGCGATGTACGGACCAGGCCCTCTTTCCCCGGCAGAATCTCCACGAAAGCGCCGAAATCCACCAGTCGGCGTACCGTACCGGTGTAGATACGGCCAACCTCAATCTCCTCTGTCAGCGCGCGTACGGCATCGAGAGCCAGTTGCATGGCATCAACAGAGGTTGCCGAGATGTTCACGGAGCCATCATCCTCAATGTCAATCTTCGCTCCGCTCTCCTCTTGAATCTTGCGAATCATCTTCCCACCTGGGCCGATGACTGCTCCGATTTTATCAGGATTAATCTTGATGGTCTGGATACGCGGCGCATACTCCGATAATTCCTCACGAGGAGCATCGATGGTATCCAGCATCTTTTCCATAATGAACATACGACCTTCGCGGGCCTGCTCCAAGGCCTTCGCCATAATTTCGTAGGTAATGCCCTTGACCTTGATGTCCATCTGGAGCGCTGTTACTCCATCTGCCGTGCCTGCTACCTTGAAGTCCATATCACCCAGAGCATCTTCAATACCCTGAATGTCGCTCAAAACTGCCCATTTGCCTGCACGATCACCCTCGCCTGTGATGAGGCCCATCGCCACACCCGCAACCGGCGCGTGAATTGGCACGCCAGCATCCATCAATGCCAGTGTTGTGCCACATACTGACCCCATCGAGGTCGAGCCGTTTGAGGATAGAACATCTGATACGGCGCGGATCGTGTAGGGAAATTCCTCTTGTGTGGGAATAATCGCGGCAACAGCGCGCTCCGCCAATGCACCATGCCCAATGTCACGGCGGCCAGGACCACGTAGAGGCTTGCTCTCTCCAGTCGAGAATGGCGGGAAATTGTAGTGATGCATAAAGCGTTTACTCTCACCTAGACCTAATCCATCCAGTACCTGCTCCTCACCTGGAGAGCCGAGCGTTACTACGCTGAGAACTTGCGTCTGCCCACGTGTGAAGATGGCAGAGCCATGGGTCCGCGGTAGTAATCCAACTTCACAACTAATGGGACGTATTGACTTTATATCACGTCCATCAGGGCGAATGCCATTGTCCAGGATATTGTTGCGGACATACTCCTTCAGTTCTTTTTCATAGAAAGCGATGATGTCTTTCAAGCGATCAGGGTACTCTGCACCCAGGCTTGCAACCAACTCAGTATGTACCAAACTAAGCGCTGCTGAGCGGACAGTTTTATTTGGGTTGTTGACAGCAGCCTCAAAGCGTGGGCGCACAAACTCTGCTACTTTATTCTTCAATTCCTGGTCAAGAGGTGCAGATTCAAAAGGTCGCTTGGCAATGTTCACGGCCTGCATCAGCTTTTCCTGCATCTTGATGATATCTTGCAGAGCTACATGGCCGAAGCGAACCGCCTCTAGCATCAGTTCTTCGGGAAGCTCCTTCGCGCCAGCCTCAACCATCATGACCGCATCAGAAGTGCCTGCGATAGCAAGATCAAGCCGTGAGACGCTCATCTGCGACTCAAGTGGATTAATGACGAACTGGTCATTGATATATCCAACACGCACCGCTCCGACCGGACCGGCAAAGGGAATATCCGACACACTGAGAGCAGCCGAGGCGCCCACAATGCCCATAATATCGGGATCATTCTCCTGGTCAGCCGAGAGAACGGTAATCACGATCTGTACGTCGTTGCGGTATCCTTTGGGAAAGAGAGGGCGGAGAGGACGATCAGCAAGGCGGCAGGCAAGGATGGCATGTTCAGTAGCCCGCCCCTCTCGTTTGATAAACCCGCCGGGAATTTTACCGGCGGCATACATACGCTCTTCTACATCTACAGTTAAAGGGAAAAAATCAATGCCTTCGCGAGGCTCATCGCTGCCAACTGCCGTGGCCAGGATGATGGTATCGCCATAGCGCACTAATACTGCGCCACTGGCTTGTTCTGCCACGCGGCCGGTTTCAATACTCATAACTCGGCCACCGATGACAGCTTCTTGACGGTGAATCATAGTTCCTCCGGACTACTTACTTACTACCCTTGTAGTCTAACTATTGGCTTTGTACAATCGAATAGTGGATATTCCACAAGGTATACTTCTACAAGGGGACTTTACTTTAGGCCTTGATGCGTCGCAGCCTGCTTCCCTGTTCGTTCCTTTTTTAATCGTTCCAATGCTCATCTGTAGGGGCCTATTTAGCAGGCCCTCATCCCATCCATATGTGGAGGCGGGATACTTCAGCTACCAGTACTAATCTTGATTACCTTTGTTTTCTTTGCCTGCTGCAAGTTTCACTCTTTTGCATCAATCATCAAGTATTGCGGGGATTTCCTTCTTCGGTCACTTGTCACTGTTCGTTTCAATCTCTCGTTAAATCGTCTACCTGTCTGATGCGGTGGGAGATAAATGGAGCCGCGGTCGGGCAGAACTTGAAATCCATCTTGCCAACGGAGCTTCGCTCATAGTCAGTGACCCATGCAAGAAAGATGGAAGTGATGCGGCGCTTTGCCAAGATAAAATGCGCCGACCGCACCCAATACAATTGTTTTGCTTAGTGGCGCAAGCCGAGTCTTGCTATCAGAGCACGATAACGCTCTGGACTTTTCTTACTGAGATAAGCCAGGAGTCGCCGGCGCTGACCAACTAACATCAACAAACCACGACGCGAATGCAAGTCATGCTTATGAACTTTGAGATGCTCAGTAAGCTGATTTATCCGACGGGTCAGGATCGAAACCTGAACCTCGGGCGAACCTGTATCCGTTTCATGAATGCGGGAATCAGCAATGATTTCCGCTTTTTCTTCTACACTTAACGGCACCCTTATACACCTCCTGTGTGCCTGGATGAGCAGAGGAACCTATACGTTCGCATTATAGCATGCAAGACGATAGGAGTCCAGCTATCATTTGTTAACAACGAAAGGGGGTTCAGGGATTGAGCCTCCTGAAACCCCTTATTAACTAAGCTACTTAATAGTAACCGTTGCGCCAACCTCGGCCATTTTCTCCTTGATCCTCTCGGCCTCATCCTTGGAGACACTCTCTTTAATAGTACTGGGAGCCTCGTCAACGACCGCCTTCGCCTCTTTCAGGCCCAGGCCTGTAAGCTCACGCACTACTTTGATGACATTGATCTTGTTGGGGCCGACCTCTGAGAGGATAGCATCAAACTCGGTCTGCTCCTCCACCGGAGGAGCTGCAGGTGCGGCCTCGGCCGGGACCGCTACAGGACCTGCTGCGGCAGCAACAGGTGCGGCGCTTACACCCCATTTTTCTTGCAGAGTCTTGGTCAACTCCACCAGTTCCAGTACGTTCAGTTTCTCAATTTCGGCAATAATGCTATCTACGGACATGTGTTGTTATTCCTCTCCTCTCATGCCTCCCCTAGATTAGCCGCGACAGTGGCGTTGGAGGCATGGCTTTCAAACTCTTCAATTACTCGGCAGCTTCGCCTTTAAGTTGTTCGGCGCGTGCTTGAATTACATAACAAAAGTCGCGCATTGGCGCAGTAAGCAAACTGTAGGTAGTAGCGAGCGGACCCTGAATGACGCCGACGACCTGGGCCTTGGTGTAGTTCTTTCCACCAGGCATCTTGGCAAGACTATCAACCTGGTCAGCAGTCAATGTGCGACCACCAAGGATACCTGATTTAAGTACGACCACTTTGGATATACGCGCATAATCGGCGACAGCCTTGGCAGCAGCCACTTCGTCGTCGTAACCGAACGCAACGGCGGTTTGACCCTTAAAGATACCCTTGTCTACATGCTCCATGTTATTGCGCTCTGTTGCGATACGCAAGAGCGTGTTTTTAGCGATCTGGAACTCCACTTTGGCGGCACGCATTTTACTGCGTAGCTCGTTCATATCCTTGACCTTCAATCCCTGGGTCTGTACCAGTATAGCCACTGTTGCACGTCCCAGCCTATCAGTCAATTCATCAATTTTTTCTGCCTTTGCCTGTGTAGGCATACGCGGCCTTCCTCCTTTCTGGGAAGATAAGTTTCGTTGCGTTAATACTTCTTTACATTCAGATCAGCAAGATGCGGCCGCATCTTGCTAGCTGCGCCCGCAGCGTTTCTGAATGCATAGAGGGATAATTCGCAATCTAGAAAAATAGCCTTCGATTGATTACCGAAGGCTACGAAGAATATCTATTCTGCTATGTGTACCTGCTCATCTTACGCGCATCTAGCCAACAGGTTAAATGCAACGAGCATCTACACGCCCTTGAATATACGTTCCCTCGGCAAGCCAACACCTGTCGTGTCATTTACATGCCTATAGCATACTTGCTGTCTTCGGTTGCTTTGTATTTAATTGTAGATTAAACAGGTTTCAGCGCGAGAGCTGCCGGCACATCCAGCCGGATACTGGGTGACATAGTAGATGACAACACAACGCTCTTTACATACGTACCCTTCGCGCCGGATGGCCTGGCTCGCACAACCGCATCAACAACGGAGGTAAAATTTGCCAACAACGCATCCTCGCTGAAGGAGAGTTTCCCCGCAGGAATATGCAGGAGCGCAGTCCTATCGACTTTGAACTCGACACGTCCCTCTTTGACCTCACGGATGGTTTTCGCGACATCGAAGGTAATTGTGCCGGCCTTGGGGCTTGGCATTAGTCCTCGCGGGCCGAGCTTTTTACCGAGTCGCCCAACTTTACCCATTACATCCGGGGTTGCAATCGCGACATCAAAACCGAGCCAGTCAGCTTCGATCTGCTTTATTAAGTCATCCAGACCGACGAAATCTGCGCCGGCTGCTTCCGCTTCGCTGGCTTTCTCCCCCTGCGCGAATACCAGCACCTTCACCTCTTTACCGGTTCCTGCTGGCAACATAGCTACTCCACGCACCATCTGGTCTGCGTGGCGAGGATCAACACCAAGCTTCAAGTGAACTTCGACCGTAGGGTCAAATTTCACATAATTCATTCTCTTGAGGAGTTCAATCGCTTCTCCGGGCTGGTAGAGTTTGCCTGACTCGACAAGCTTCTCTGCTTCCAGATATTTTTTTCCATGTTTTGCCATACTGTTTGTTTACGCCCTCCTTGTGGCAGAATAACCGCAGTGACTTGCGGGCAATGTTTGCTCGTTTACTGACTCGGCTAGCTTATAGTAATGCCCATGCTGCGAGCGGTCCCTTCGACCATCCTCTCAGCTCCCTCAATATCGATCACATTGAGGTCTTTCATTTTCACTTCGGCGATTTCACGCAGCTTATCGCGGCTAATCGAACCGACCTTCGTTTTGTTTGGGGTCGATGACCCTTTTTCGACACCGGCGGCTTTCTTCAATAGGTCCGTTACCGGTGGCGTCTTGGTAATGAATGTGAATGAACGATCTTCATAGATCGTAATTTCAGCGGGAATGACCATCCCTACCTGGCCCGCGGTTCGCTCATTGTACTCCTTACAGAACGCCATGATGTTGACGCCTTGTGGGCCGAGCGCGGTACCGATAGGGGGCGCCGGATTGGCCTTCCCTGCCGGAATCTGTAGTCTGACTACAGCCTTGACACGTTTTGCCATATTATTACAAACTCCTCAAGAAAGAAGTATACCTCTATACATTCAGAAACGCTCCAGCCGCATTGTGTTCATCTGAATGCAAGGAAGTATTAGATTTTCTCGACCTGGAGGAAATCCAGGACAACCGGTGTCTCGCGACCGAAAAACGAAACAAGCACCGTTACCTTATTCCGATCCATATTAATATCACTGACAGTGCCAATGAATTCGGTGAAAGGTCCATCAATAACACGCACACTCTGGCCCTTAGAGAAGCTGATCTTGGCCTTCGGTTTCTCCGTCTCCTTGGTTACCTGCTTCAGGATCGCTTTGATTTCGTGCTCCTGAAGAGGTACGGGACGCGTACCAGACCCAACGAAGCTTGTGACACCAGGTGTGTTACGTACAACATACCAGGCTTCATCGCTCATAATCATTTCCACCAGCACATAGCCCGGGAAGACCTTACGCTGTACAGTACGCCGTTGGCCTTGCTTAATCTCCACCTCTTCTTCCATAGGTACAATAACCCGGAAGATTTTGTTACGCATATCCATCGATGCAATGCGCGCTTCGAGATGGCTTTTCACCTTATTTTCATAGCCGGAGTAAGTATGGATAGCGTACCATTTACGTTCACCTGCTTCAGACTTCGGCTGTTCCTCCTCTACTGTATTGTCTGGCGCTGACTGTTCAGATTCATTGGTATGGTTTTCAGTAACCACGGTATTTTCCCTTCAAGGCCTACTTGCCGCTAATCAGTTGGAAGAGCTTAAATAGCCCCAAATCTGCTATACCTAATACGATACCAACAGCGGCTGAAAGTGCAATAACCACAAAGGTCATATTCCTGGCTTCCTGAAAGGTTGGCCACGTTACTTTATAACGCAGTTCATGGTAGGCTTCACGAACAAAACGGACAATACGATTATTACGGAAGCGAGTCTGAAACGCAGAAGGCTGTTTACTTTCACGTTTCACAGGCTTGCTCTCCCTAATCTCACGCTCTTTGCGTTCTTCTCGTTCACGAGCTACCGCTTTGGCGTTCTTGCTCTGCTCTTTTTCTTTTTCACTGCCCTGAACTTTTGATTCAGCCGCTGCTCTTTGACTAGCGTTCTTCTTTTTGTCGGCCATCTTATTTGCCACGTTCAACCTCTCTCGATCAGGAGTGATCGTACCTTTCACGACGTGGGTACCTACCTGACCCTACTATCTACTTGGTTTCCCGCTACTTGGTTTCGCGGTGGGTAGTATGCGCACGGCAGGTACGACAAAATTTCCTTAGCTCAAGGCGCTCAGGGTTATTCTTTTTGTTTTTTGAGGTGGTATAGTTCCGCTGCCTGCAAACTGTGCAGGCCATCGTAGTAACGATGCGGTTCTCCTTACCTTTACTCGCCATTTCCTTCTCCTGTAAGCGCTTTTCATTTGTCATTCGGGTTTGCGGGTACAATGAATTGGTCCCTACAAACCCAAATGGCAAAGCGGGCGCAATAAATTGGGCCCCTACTTAGCTCTCGACCCTGGTGCAGACGCCAGCCCCAACAGTGCGGCCGCCCTCGCGAATGGCAAAATGCACCCCCTCTTCCATGGCAATCGGCTGCAACAACTCCACCGTCATCTCGATGTTGTCGCCCGGCATCACCATCTCCACCCCTTGCGGCAAGTGGATGGCCCCCGTCACATCCGTCGTGCGAATGTAGTACTGCGGCCGGTAGCCATTAAAGAACGGCGTGTGCCGCCCACCCTCTTCCTTCGACAACACGTATACCTGCGCCTGGAAGCGCTTGTGCGGCTTGATCGAGCCCGGCTTGGCTAACACTTGCCCCCGCTCCAACTCGCTGCGCTCCACCCCACGCAACAAGCAGCCCACATTGTCGCCGGCGAGGCCTTGATCCAACGTCTTCTGGAACATCTCCACACCCGTCACCACCACCGTGCGCGTCTCTTCTTTCATGCCCACGATCTCCACCGCGTCACCCACCTTGACCACCCCGCGCTCGATGCGCCCGGTGCCCACTGTGCCGCGCCCTTTGATGCCAAACACGTCTTCGATCGGCATCAGGAACGGCTTGTCGGTGGCCCGCTGCGGCGTGGGGATGTAGCTATCCACTGCATCCATCAACTGCCAGATGCAGGCGGCTTGCTCATCCTGGCGCGTCAGGTCCCCTGTGCTCTCCAAGGCGTGCAGCGCCGAGCCGCGGATCACCGGCACCTCCTCGCCAGGAAACTCGTAGCGGCTGAGCAACTCGCGCACTTCCAACTCCACCAGTTCCAGCAACTCTTCGTCTTCCAACATGTCCACTTTGTTCAAAAACACCACCATGGCCGGCACTTCCACCTGGCGGGCCAGCAGGATGTGTTCGCGTGTCTGGGGCATGGGCCCATCGGGCGCGCTCACCACCAGGATGGCCCCGTCCATCTGGGCGGCGCCGGTGATCATGTTCTTGATGTAGTCGGCATGGCCCGGACAGTCCACGTGGGCGTAGTGGCGCTGGTCGGTCTCGTACTCCACGTGGGCGATGGCGATGGTGATGCCCCGCTCGCGCTCCTCGGGCGCTTTGTCAATCTGGTCAAAGGCCACGTACTTATTGGCGGCGCTGGCTTTGGCCAGCACTTTGGTGATGGCGGCCGTCAAGGTGGTCTTGCCATGGTCGATGTGGCCAATGGTGCCCACGTTCACATGCGGCTTCGTGCGCTCAAACTTCTTCTTTGCCAT
>WNGD01000694.1_pt1 | contig 45416 bp, 41 predicted proteins | sample 5400671 | NCBI WGS metagenome assembly WNGD01 (sample SAMN13153369, study PRJNA577476) | soil metagenome | isolation source: 40 cm soil or saprolite under grassland replicate 2 | place: USA:California | collected 2016-06-15 | reverse complement strand
TCAAGTTCTATCCGTTCTTGGTCGGTGAGAGCGGAAGATGCTGAGGGCGAACCACATAGCCGCTGATCTGCTCGAAGGCATGAGCGGCGCGCAGCACGGTCGCGTCTTCTCCCCTCCTGCCCACCAGCATCATGCCGACGGGTAAGCCTTCTATGAGACCGCAAGGTACCGTCATGACAGGATGACCCGTGACGTTGAAAGGGCAGTTGTTGGCATTCAACCCTCCGTTCATCCCCGAGGCTCGTGCGACCTTCTCTTCAAGCGGGACATCGCCAGGTGGTAGCATTGGTGCTTTCATGGGCGTCGTTGGCATGACTAGCAGATCAACGGCCTGCAGGGCATCATCGTAGGCGGCAGTAAGCGTGCGGGCCAGGTTTTGCGCCTTGGCGTAATAGCGCCCGTGATACCTATCTTGCATGTACTGGCCTAGTAGGGTGGTTAACTTGAGTGTCTCGAAGAAGTCGTCTGCTCTGGTGATGCGTCCCTGTGCGAAAGCATCCAGGAGCGAGAGGCTGTAATGCCCCTTCCAATTAGTGCCCATGCTATTGCCGCGCACCATGAGCATCGCCGACCCCTCCACCTTGATGGCATTCCAAATATGTTTGCCGTCGCGGTGCATGGGAATAGAGAGTGTGCTGACCTGGGAACCGACTTCGGAGAAGCGATGCGCTGCTGCCTCAACCAGTTCATCTGCATCTTTCTCGGATAGGTCAGGCCATCCAAAACCCTCGCTCACAATGCCAACGCGTATCCCTTCTGTATCGTTGCGCAGGGCACTTGTATACGCCTCAGGCTTGACTCCATACTGGCGTGGATCAAGCCCATCCTCGCCCGCGATCACTTCGAGCAGTAAGGCTACATCGGCAGTCGTGGAGGCAATGGGACCAGTATGGTCCAGCGTCAGTTCGATAGGAAAGACACCCGTATAGGGGACAAGGCCAAAGGTTGGTTTGAGACCATACGCGCCGCACCAGCAACTCGGGATGGTAATCGAGCCTCCCTGGTCGCCTCCGATCGCCATATCGCACTCCCCAGCTACGACCAGTGCGGTACTGCCGCTGGATGAACCGCCTGCCGAGTAAGCGGGATGGTGTGGGTTCAGCACCGGGCCTGTATCGGCAGTGAAGCTACTGCCTGAGAAGCAGAGACTCTCGCAAACAGCCTTCCCAACGATTTCGCCGCCCGCATCAAGGATGCGTGTCACGATAGTGGCATCGAATTCCGGCACATACCCCTCGAGCACCCAGGACCCATTCATCATCGGCACGCCCGCGACACAGACGTTATCCTTGATCGCAATACGTTTCCTCGCCAGGGGACCACTCGCTGCTCCTTTGATGGAACACTGCTGATACCAAGCGTTCAGTGGATTCTCTTCTGCCGTGGGACGATAGCCGCCAGTTCGTGCATAGCGCACCGGAAGTGCGGGTTCGGAGAGCTGATCGATGCGACGATACGACTCAAAGATTGCACTCATCAAACCCCGAAACGATTCGAGATCTGCATCGTTCAAATGCATCCCATACATGTGTGCGATTTCGCGTAATTGGCCAATGGTGGGTTTTGCTGGCATAGCGAACTCCTTTCCTTAATCCTGAACAATGCAGAATGCCCATCAGTGTAAAGCGACAAAGAGGAATAATCCACAGAATTACCCACAGCTGAACAAGAAATTACCCATAGTATACTACATGTTAGATACTATCATGTCGAGGTTAGTCACTCCTGTCTGAGCATCCACCACTCATGAGCTACCGATCAGCATCTTGTAACGCTTTGGCTACTACACCGGAACGCACATGGATGCGCCGCTCCACTTCTTCCAAAAAGGGAAGGGCATCCATACAATGCCTTTGTCCGTAGGCATGGGACAGGCTCGTGTGATTGAGATTCGCGACCCCGAATCGATCAAACCCGAAGAGCTCCGTCCACATCAGATTCAGCGCGGAGAGAGGATCCTCTTCAAGACAAGGAACTCGGCCAGGTGTTGGCAAATGGATGACTTTGTCTACATCTCGCAGGAGGCCGCAAGATACCTAGCAGCACAGCAGGTGCAGACCGTTGGCATTGATTATCTCTCGGTTGGTGGTTTCTTTAAGGATGGAGTCGAGACCCACCATGCGCTACTTGATGCAGGCATCTGGCTCATCGAAGGCCTCAACCTTTCCAAAGTAGAACCTGGAATGTACGAACTCGTTTGCCTTCCGTTGAAGATCGAGGATGCTGATGGCGCTCCAGCCAGAGCCATCCTGCGATCGGCAGAATCAACGGCAAAATAGGAAGAAGGAGAAAACTATGCCTATTGAGATCAAAGTAGCGCCTCCTGGCATCACCATCAGCCAGGGACGCACCTTCATGGTCACCAATTCAGGTGGCGAGATCAATCCCCAAACCGATGAAGGTGTCTTCGCCATCGATACGCGCTTCATCAGTTACTACCATCTCTTCATCAACCGCGTGCCCTGGGCCTGGTCAATTCCAGCCAACTCAGTTTCTACGCATCGCGGACGTATCTCACAAATCCCAAAGTCAGTTCGGAAGATGGAGATATTGCTGAAAACACGATTGGCTTGACGCTTGAACGGACCGTAGAAAATGGCATTCACGAAGACTTCTACGTCACGAACTATACTGGCAAAAAGATCAGTATTACCCTGGAATTGGCACTGCGCTCGGATTTTGCCGATCTCTTCGAAGTGAAATCAAGACGGTTCGTCAACCGTGGCAGAATGCTCACCCAATGGGATACGCAGGAGCGACGGCTACGTACCAGCTATGACAACAAAGATTTTCACCGCGCCGTAACCTATGCTATTCCGAGCCCAGGCGTGCCTGTTGGATTCGCCAATGGGCGAATCTTTTTTGAGCTTGAATTGGAGCCGGGCCAGGAGTGGCAGACGTGTGGTGAACTGATCTTTGAACATGGTCAGCAGGTCATGGAGCCCGCCTACGGTCACCGCACCTCTGAGCAATTGGTAGAGCCTCTCAGCGAACTGGACGAACTCCAGGAGCGTTGGCTGAGGAGCAGCCCGAAGCTCCTGACGCCGAATGAACACGTCTATCGCGCGTACCCGCAAGCAATCGAAGACATGGGGGCCTTGCGCATCTACGACCTGGATGTGTCAGATGAGGAATGGGTACCAGCGGCTGGTGTCCCCTGGTTTGTCACCCTCTTTGGACGTGACAGCCTGATCATTTCGCTCCAGAACATGAGCGTGTCCACAGGATTTGCTCGTGGAGCACTCAAGTGGTTGGCTGATTATCAGGCCAAAGAACGCGATGATTATCGCGATGCACAACTCGGCAAGATTCTGCATGAAATGCGCTTTGGGGAACTGGCCCATTTCAACAAAATTCCTCATACCCCTTACTATGGCACGGCTGATGCAACCATCCTGTACCTGATCGTCCTCTCTGAAACGTACCGTTGGACGGGCGATATCAACCTGCTCAAGCAATACCGAGAGGTTGCCGAGGGATGCTTGAGTTGGATTGATCAGTATGGTGATCTGGACGGCGATGGGTTCCAGGAGTACAAAACCTTCTCGTCGCTCGGCTATGAAAATGTGAACTGGAAGGATTCGGAAGATGCTGTCGTCTATGGCGATGGCAGCCAGGTGAAACAGCCCAAGGGCACGTGCGAACTGCAAGGCTATGTCTACGATGCCAAAGTGCGCATGGCCGAGATGTTCCGGGCGCTTGGTGACGAAGCTCGGGCGCAGACGTTACTCCAGGAAGCCGAGACCTTGAAGCGCCACTTCCATGCAGCCTACTGGATGGAGGATGAAGGCTGTTATGCCTATGGACAGGATGGCCAAAAGAGGCTGATTACCTCCATTACATCGAACGCAGGCCAGTGCCTGTGGAGCGGCATAGCAGACCAGGACAAGGCGGAACGCACAGCTCGGCGACTCTTGCAAGAGGATATGTGGAGCGGCTGGGGCATTCGCACCCTTTCCAGCAGGAACCCCGCTTATAACCCGTACTCGTATCATCTCGGGTCGGTCTGGCCCCACGACAATGGCATTATCGCGGCCGGGTTCAAACACTATGGGTTGGCGAACGAGGCAAACCAAGTGATCCGTGGCATGTTCGATGCCGCTCGACGCTTTGAGGCCTATCGCCTGCCAGAGATCTTTGCGGGTCTGAAACGCAAAGGGAGAACATCGGATTTTCCCGCCTTATATCCTCCTGGAGCGAACATTCCTCAAGGTTGGGCCTCCGGCAGCATCTTCCAGATGGTACAAACCATGCTCGGTTTACGTGCCGATGCGCCCAATAAACGGCTCTACGTCAATCCGACACTTCCCGCATGGTTCTCGGAAGTCGAGTTGCGGAATCTGCGCGTCGGTCCTTGCACGTTCACCTTGCATTGCTGGCGCGACGGGGACCGCTCATGCTGGGAAGTGGTGAATATGACCGTTGATTCAGGGGTGGCACAAGAAGACGTGATCCAGGTAATGGACGAACTGGCTGTGGCCTCTTCTCGCAGTTCGTAAGCCAGGCTCCAGACCCTCTTCTCAACCTTGCTCATAGTTACTAAACTTTGATACGTACTGGACGGAGCTCAGAGAGTTGAGCTCCGTCCAGTACGTATTGTCAATAGCAATTACATGATCGCCCAGGTTTATTTCAGAGTTATGACGAGCCTTGATGCGGTCGACCCGGTATCCAACGGCGGTCAGAATAGCCTGACTTTGCAACAACCCTACATACTCGCCCGGGCCTCTCGCGATTTCAGCATTATAAGGATAAGGTCAGCGGAATGAGCACCTCTTCATCATCATGCAAGAGGGTGAATCCTCCAGTCGCGAAGTTCGGCACATCCTTGAGGACTGCCTGCCCTTCAGGAGTGGTAAGCGTAGCATCCAGCACCTCACGCGAGTCTGTATAAATGGCAGTGATCAGATAGTACGGGGCTTTCTCCCCGTTGTCACCTGCCTCCAGCTTTCCTATCGTCAACCCCCTGATTCCTTTAAGCTTGCTGGTAAGAGGGAGATGGACCTCGTGGTAATGGCGGTCGAACTCGGTTGAATCTTTGGGATATCCAAAGAGAATAGTGGTTTTATGCATGGTTGTTTTTCTTTCCTTGGTCTCGGGTACCCTTACAGGTACCCATGTGTTGTCTTATTTGACTACACGTATCTCGGTTCTCTACCCTCACTGATCAAATTGCGAGAACAGATTATTCAGTGACTCGGCCAGTGTCGGATGCGCAAAAACGGCATCGCGCAGAACAGTATAGGGAACCTTGCCTATCATCGCCACTTCAAGGATGGCCATGATCTCCCCGCCTTCAATGCCCAGGACAGCAGCACCGAGAATCTGGCCTGTATCGGCATCCACCACCGCTTTCATGAACCCTCGGGATTCGTCCATTTCTAGCGCGCGGGCAACATAATTCATTGGCATTTTGGCTACCTTGATGTTGCGACCTTGCGCCCGCGCATCCGTCTCGCTCAGACCTATGCGTCCCAGGTGCGGGTCAATGAACACGGTGTATGGAACCAGCCGTTCGTGTATGCTGGCGTTCCCTTTCTCCAGGAGATTGGTGCGGATGATGCGGAAATCGTCGTAGGAGATGTGGGTGAAGGCTGGGCCGCCCTTGATATCACCTAGTGCGTAGATGCCCGGTACGTTAGTCTCCAACCGCTCGTTCACCTGAATGAAACCGCGTTTGTCCGTCTGTAATCCTGCTGCATCCAGATTGAGCCAATCGGTATTGGGAACCCGTCCGGCTGCCATGAGCAAGTGTGATCCATTGAGGGTACGTTCTCCCGTCTTCGTCAGCACCGTAAGCTGAATATTTCCCTCAGAGAGCTGTTTGACACTTACAGGCTTTGTTTCTAACAAGACTTCTAAGCCGTCCTCGCGCATGATATTCGCTACTTCTTCGGCCACGTCCGAGTCTTCACGAGCCAGCAGATTTGCTCCCCGTTGGATCACGGTGACTTGACTGCCAAAGCGGCGAAACATCTGTCCAAATTCCAATCCGATGTATCCTCCACCCACGACCAAGAGATGCTCAGGGACCTGGTCTAGTTCCATGATTGAGGTCGAATCCAGCGTGGAAACAGCTTCAATACCATTCATGGATGGCTTTGATGGTCGTGCACCTGCATTGATAAGGATTGTGTTGGCGGTCACTTGACGAGCCTCGCCATTGTTCAGACGCACTTCCAAGGTCTTTGGATCTGTAAAGTCCGCCTCTCCTGTCAGGAGATCAACACCTTCGGTTTGCTCAATTCGGCGCTCACCACTCGTACGAAAACTGTCTACAATGTTGCGTTTACGTTGCCGGACCTTCGTCATATCGACTGACACCGGGCCCGTTTGTACGCCGTAGTCAGCACCTCGACGAGCAAGGTAAGCAACCCGAGCGCTGGCAACCATCGTCTTAGTGGGTGTGCAGCCCTCATTGATACAGGTACCGCCTACATGTACCCGCTCAATAAGAGCGGTCTTCCACCCAGCTCGTGCCAAGGTGGTGGAGAGCGGAGTTCCTGCCTGCCCCGCGCCGATTACAATCGCGTCATACTGTGTTGTTGGAGTCATCTGCTTTCATCTCCCTTGTGTTGTTCTTTATACTAGACGTACTTTCAGATATCATATGGTCATGCTTTCCAGCGATTCGTTACACATGTGACAGCAAGTGAGAGCAAATGATCCAACGAAGCTAAGCAGAAACGTACCTCACGATGAACTCATCGCAGGGTAATTTCCACGTTCTCTGGCTACACAAAAGCGGGGAAGGTCATACGTGTCCAGTCGTGATAAGTTGCGGCACGATCACCGCCAGGCGATTCGATGGGATGGCAAATCCGACACCGGTGGCTGGCGTTTTGAACTCTGGGTCAATCAAACCCAGCGTGGGAATACCGATCAGATTGCCCTGCAGGTCGATTAATGCGCCACCGCTGTCGCCCGGGTTGAGTGCGGCATCGGTCTCAATCGCGTTGGAAATCGTTGCGCCCCCCTGTCCTTCAGCACCACCATTACTCCTGTGCGTAAGGCTCCTGCTCTGCGCTTGGGACTCACTGGGGGCAGGGGCGGCTGTTGTAGAAACGGGGATGCTATTCCCGGTTCGGGCGTCTCCCACCATTGCCGCTGATGCGGCACTTGTGTTTCTGGTTCTTTCTTTATATGAGGTGTTAACATCGTTTTTAGCCTCCAGATTGCTCTTCTCGCTAGCGTTTTCTCATCCTTCTTTCGCAGTGAAAGTAACGGTGATGAGTACCTTATTTTGTGCAATAGCGATGTTTGCCAGGTTTGGCGGCTGGATACCGAAGTCTGTCATATAAATGGTGCTGGTTGCCGTTCCAGTTACAGTGTTCCCGACTACCTTCCCTTGCACGTCAAATACCTCTTTGTTGGTTTTGTCATGCATCGTCAGGTTGCCGACGAGCTGAAAATGAACGGCTTGCCCATCACTATAGCTCGCGGGTAAGCCTTGCACGCCAGTCGAGATGAACGTCGCCATCGGATAGGTGTCTGTTTCCAGAGAGTTTCGTCTCACGAAGCGATCGCGCATCGGCGAATCCGTTTGCAACGTCCTCAAGTCGACCGTGACATTCATCGCTGCCAGGAGCGGGGATGCGCCGGTTCGTAGACGGAAACTGCCCTGCACTGAGTGTGTCTTGCCAATTGCATCATTATTCGGGTTATTTTGTAATATCAGGTTTTCGTACACACTGTAGGAAGCTGTGGTCTGGGCAGGCACGATCTGAAATGTCTGCAGACCGGTTGATGGAATGGACGTTCCGGTTGCCGTTGCGGCCCCTGGCGCAGTATGGGGCTGGTTGACGGTGCCGGCGAAGTGCGCCGTATACATCATACCAGCGACGATAATGACCAGGACAAGGCCGGTTCCGGCCAGCCAGAAGTAAAGCTTTTTCATGGTTCCTCCTTTGAAGCAGTTTCGTTCAACTATGCTCTAGCGTAGCATCGCTTCATTGAATTCTGATGAGAAGCGTATGAGAAGATTCTCATGGAACGTGGCACGCCATACTGCATCGCTCCTCCACCTTCATCGCTGACCAACTCGCCTCTCTTATCACGTGTGACGAGTGTCTCCCACACATTGAAACCACAGAGCAGCAGATGAGAAGATTCTCATTTGTTTCCAATAGAAAGCCAATAGACCGGCTGTATGCTTGAACACAGGATATGAAAATATCTGGCTGAATGAGTGGTCTTCGCCCACATACAACCAGGGCAGAGAGCGCTCTATGATGAAATTTTTCCTATGCAGATTGGAGCAACGATGGAAATGAATCCATACGAATACGATACAACCATTCCGTGGATACCACAACAGAACCAGCTTTATGAAGGCAGGAATGCTACCGCACACGCCAGCCAGCCCCGGCCTCCAGTGTCGCAGAATCTGAGGCCACAACCAAGAGGTGGAAATCAAAAGCCCAAACCGCCGGAAAAGATGCCGAAGGCACAGGCGTTGGCCCTGGCCAAAAGGCTCAAGAAGTGGCTGGTCGTTGTCTCGCTCGTGAGCTTCGGCTCACTCAGCTGGCTGGTCGCCTTTCACCAGGTCGGTACCATCGCCAACCAGACTTCGTCCGGGTCTTCTCAGTCGACACCAGCAACAAATTCATCTTCTCAAAATAACAATAGCTTCTTAAATCAAGGAGGAAATAACTTTGGATCAAGCAACGCTTCGCAGGGATCTACCAGCGGATCAAGTAGTACCTCGTCGGCACCCGTCAGTGGAAGTCACACCTCCTGACTATAGCACTCCCCCTGGAATGCGCCGTGAGGAATTTCGAGCAATGGGGACGACGATTTCCTTACTGCTCCCTGAAAGCCAGGCAGAGCCGGGAGCGCAAATCGTTCGCACGCTCTTTAGCGAATGGGAACAGACCTTGAGCCGTTTCTTACCGGAGAGTGAACTGTCGCAGCTCAATCAGCACGCAGGAACACCGATTGCTGTCAGCGACCTGCTCTATACGGTCCTGGCAACTGCTCTAACAGCAGCTTGGGCCACTGAGGGAGTCTACGATCCCGCCTTGCTGGATCAGTTGATGCAGCTCGGCTATGACCGTACCTTCAATGACCTTCCAGCCGTCCGTATCGATCCCATCATCCCTGGGGAGCCGGGAGGACGATGGCGCGGCATAAAGGTTGACCCGATACATCGGCGCGTGACCCTCCCCGTCGGCATCAAGCTCGACTTCGGAGGGATCGCCAAAGGCATGGCGGTCGACGCCGCTCTGGAGAGCCTGCATCAGAACGAGGTAAGCCCCGCCCTGATCAATGCAGGAGGCGACCTTGCCGTCCTGGGACTCCCACCTGCTGTGGAGCACTGGCTGGTTTCAGTGCCAGGACGAGAGCAGTTCTGGACGATCCCGCTGCATCATGGGGCCGTCGCGACCTCCGGCATTGCTCACCGTCATTGGTGGCAAGGAAACACGCTGCGGCATCATCTGCTCGATCCTGGCACGGGTCTGCCTGCGCAGAGTGACCTCTGGTCTGTCACGGTCGTGGCTGATAGGTGTGAACAGACCGAGGTAGCGGCAAAAGTCGCATTCATTCTTGGATCGAGGTCTGGGGCCGATTTTCTGCGGAGGCACCGCATCGCAGGCCTGCTTGTGCGCGAAGATGGCACGTGGGAAACCGTGGAGCCGTGGCCTGCGCAACTAATGGAGGAAGTAAGCATATGAACACTATCTGGCAAACCGTCACCTGGGACGTTGCACGTGCGGGCGGGTTCACCTCCTACGTGTTACTCACGCTGGCAGTGGTCGTGGGCCTAGCGCTTTCAACACAGTTACAATCGCCCAGCCGCTGGCCCCGCCTGCTCAATAGTGAACTGCATAACTTTCTGACGCTGCTGAGCACCATCTTTCTGGTCGTCCATGTCCTGGCGGTCTGGATAGACCCATTTACCCATTTTGGGTGGAACGAGGTCTTCATTCCGCTCGCGAGCTATTATCGCCCGGTGTGGATGGCTCTCGGTATTGTATCGTTGTACCTCGGGGTCGCTATCGGCATCAGCACCTGGCTGCGCCCGCGCATCGGCTACACCTGGTGGCGACGGCTGCATGTGTTGACACTGGGTATCTTTGCGTTCGCGACTATTCACGGGATCGGCACCGGTAGTGATACACTAACCTGGTGGGGGCTGGGCATCTACCTCGTCAGCATCGTCCTGGTAGGCTTACTTCTCTGCCGCAGGATGCTCTTTCCGGCAGGCAAGCGCAAGCACGCTCCCGCGCATCCCGCCACTTCCGCTCGCAGGGTGAGCACCACTCCGCAGAGTAATCCGCGCGTGCTGAATGGTGCAAGGGGTGTAGCAGCGCACATGACGGAACAGAAGCGGGCAGAAGTTGCCCGCGTGAAATAAACGTACGTTCAGGTTCCGTTGCTACATTACCCCCAAATCATGCCACACAAGAAGTTCAACAGCACAAACTGGAAATCGTGGCGAGCGTTGCGCGGGAAGTGTGGGGTGGGTCATAATATATCATAATGATGATACGTGTGCGTATCCTTACTTGACATAGAATGAAAAGTTAGTTACATTGTTCATATGAAAGAACAATCAGTTCATTATAGCGAACAAAACGAAGCGCGTGAAGGAACCGCGTCAGCGCAGGAGTTACCTGCGCCGATGGTTGAACGAGCATTTCGTCTTCTAGATCTCTTGAGCGTCACGGAGGAAGGTTTGACACTTTCAGATCTGGCGCGTTCGCTCAAGATGAGCAAAGGCAGTATTCATGGACTGCTCAAAACATTGGAGAGTAGTGGGGCGATAGAGCAGATGGAGGACCGGCGCTTTGTGCTGGGTCCTCGCATCTATGATCTCGCACAGACTTATATTCAGCGCGCGGGACTGCGCCACTTTGCTCTGCCAGTAATGCGTCGCCTGGCAACCAGCATAGGCGAGACGGTCTGCCTGGGCAGGGTCGAGCAGAAAGGTGTGCGCATCATCGAATGCGTCGTGGATGAAGGGGAACAGGCCGGGCTGCATATAGCCGCCCGGCGAGGTATGCGCATCCCGTTGCTGGCCGGGGCTTTCGGCGCCTTTGTTCTGGCCGCCTGGCCGTTAGCGCAGCGAGAGAACTACTTACGCGCGCATCCATTGCCACATTTCACCGAGCATTCGATCACAGACGCCCAGCAGTTTCTGGCGCGCATGGAAGAAGTTGCGCGTACAGGCATCAGTATCGATCACGAGGAGTACTTGGACGGCGTTAACGCGGTAGCGACACCCATCTATGGCGCAGGAGGCACATTGGTAGCCTTGCTCTGGATCGTCGGCTTTGCCTCCCGCTTTAAGGATGAAGTCCTGGATAGCGCTGCGGAGCAATTGCGCATGGAAGCGGAGACAGTTTCACAGGCACTGGGCGCAAGAAGGTAGGCTAGGACGGTTTCGCGAAAGGAGGCTGTAATGCGCGAACTCATCACCTTGTGCGTCAATGGCGAAAGCTGCGAACTGGCGGTTTTGCCGCATTATACCTTACTTGGGAGAGAACCCAGGTACCTTCCGCAACACGAACGGGAAGGTCGTGCTGCTCGTCGAAAACTGATGCTACCACTACGCATTTCTGTTCCCCGATTGCCATTGTGTTGGAGTGGCGCCACGCTGAACCTGGAGGAGCCATCATGACGGAATCGCGCTTCGATATTGGGATGAAGGTCCGCAAGGAGGTGCTCGGAAGCGAGCACGTCGAGCGAATGCAGGCTCGCACCACCGAGTTCGATGCCGACTTCCAGCGCTTCATCACGGAGATGGCCTGGGGCTCTCTCTGGGCCCGACCGGACCTGGACCGGCGGACGAGAAGCCTGGTCACGATTGCGATTCTGGCGGCGCTATGTCGTGAAGAACTGGCGCTGCACCTACATGCCAGCCACAATAGCGGTATCGATCCGCACGAAATCGCGGAGGTACTCCTCCACGTGGCCGTGTATGCTGGCGTTCCCGCGGCCAACACCGCGTTTTCGCTGGCAAAGAAAGAGTTCGATCAGCTAGCACGTGCCTCAGAAGAGGGAGACTCGGCAAAGGCGAGTCAGGAGGATGCATGAACCAGATCACTATCGGCAACATCGTTCGGGGAGATCGGGAGGTTTTCCCGCCCTACCTGTATGAGGCCTATCAATCCACGCGGCGCCGGGCTCCGACGCTTCCGCTCATCGATGTGCCACTGACGCTCTCGGAGTTGACTGGCCCTGGACCCACCATCAGTACCATCACACAGGAAGACGCCGATCTCACACGCAACGCCGGGAGCGGCGGCGAGGCGATCGGACAGCGCATCATTGTGACAGGCCGCGTGCTTGACGACCGTGGGAATCCGGTGCCGAAAACGCTCCTGGAGATCTGGCAGGCCAACGCTGCTGGCCGTTACCTCCACAAACGGGACGAGTGGCCGGGGCCACTCGATCCGAACTTCCTCGGCATGGGACGCTGTTTGACGAATGAAGAAGGGGTCTACCGGTTCCTGACGATTCGCCCGGGTGCATATCCCTGGAAGAACCACCCCAATGCCTGGCGTCCAGCCCACATCCATTTTTCAGTGTTCGGCCCGTCCATGTTGTCGCGCCTTGTGACGCAGATGTACTTTCCCGACGACCCGCTCCACCAGCTCGATCCCATCATGAACTCCGTGCCGACAGAGCAGGCACGCACACGGCTGATCGCTGCATATGACCATAGTGTGACCGAACCAGAGTGGGCGCTCGGCTATCGCTGGGACATCGTTGTGCGTGGGCCATACGCCACACCATTTGAGTCGTTAGAGTTAGGAGGGCCAAGATCATGAGTAGATTTCCCCTGACCGGTTCTCAGACGGTTGGTCCATTCTACGCATCTGCTCTTTTGCGTGAGCACGCCCGCCGCAATGTGCTGACCCACCCGGAGATTGCAGGCGAGCGTATTCGCATCGAGGGCCGCGTCCTCGACGGCGACGGAGTACCGGTACCCGACGCGATGGTCGAGATATGGCAGGCGAATGCGCACGGCCGCTACAACCATCCTGCGGATCAAGGTCCAGCGCCGCTGGACCCATCCTTCCTGGGGTTTGGCCGCTCCGGTACCGAAGAGGACGGAAGCTACTGGTTCGAGACGGTCAAGCCCGGGCTTGTCCCATTCGATGGGGAGCAGTTGCAGGCTCCGCACATTTGCGTCACTGTATTCGCCCGAGGATTACTCAACCACCTCGTAACGCGCCTGTACTTCGAAGACGAGCCAACCAACGCCGGGGATCCCGTCCTGCAATGTGTTCCTGATCATCGGCGGGTGACGCTGTTGGCGCGGCGCGAATCTGGTAGCTCGACGGTAGTCTACCGCTTTGACATCATCCTGCAAGGCACGGGCGAGACCGCGTTTTTTAACCTATGACAGAGCAACGCAGATGACCTCTTTCCTTACCACATGGGACGCGATCTCGAGGACCCGCGAGGCTTTTCTCGTCTGGATTCAGGAGCATATTCTTGCCCCCCATTCGGATACCAAACGCGCCAATCTGCCAAACTAGTAGTCTGAGGGAGATCCATGGAATACTCGACAGCGGAAAGGAACTCGTTGTTACTTCGATCCACCAGAGCGTCACGCGCGAGGACATCGCGCAGCACAGCGGGTGGCCGATCTGGTTCGCGGACACCGTGTAACAAACGCTCCCTCCCACCGAGACTGAACTTGCGGTGCTGCGCGACCTTTATGCCCGAACGGAGAGGGCCCACACTGGAAAGGTAATGCCAAATGTCGGAGCCGATTGACCACTTATTCAGCACGCCCACGATGTCAGCCGCCTTCTCCCCACAGGCACATGTGCGGGAAATGTTGACGTTTGAGGCCGCGCTCGCCCGCGCAGAAGCTCGGGCCGGGATCATCCCGCAGGAGGCTGCAACCGTCATTGCAGCCAATTGCAGGGTGGAACTGTTCGATGTCACGGCACTGTACCGAGAGGCCGCAGTGGCCGGTACCCCTGCGATTCCCCTGGTGCGCATGCTGACGGCACAGGTCGAGGGTGATGCGCAGAAGTTCGTCCATTGGGGAGCCACGAGCCAGGATGCGATCGACACCGCGCTGATGCTTCAGATGCGGGACGGACTTGACCTCCTCGTGGAAGGACTGCTCGGCATGTGCGCGGCATGCGCGACTCTTGCCGAGCAGCACCGGCATACACTGATGGCCGGGCGGACACTCCTGCAGCAAGCGTTGCCGATCACCTTCGGCCTCAAGGCAGCACGCTGGCTGGCCCTTGCGACGCGCCAGGTACATGCATTGCGTGAGCGTCGGGAACGAACGCTGGCCGTGCAATTGGGTGGAGCCGCAGGGACGCTTGCCTCCCTCAGGGACAATGGCCTCCGAGTTGTAGAACTCCTCGCCGAAGAACTGGGGCTGCCAGCCCCCGATCTGCCCTGGCATACTGAGCGCGACCGCGTCGCCGAGATCGCCTCGGCACTCGGCGTGGTAGCTGGTGCGATGGCGAAGATCGCAGGCGACGTGGTACACCTTTCGCAAACCGAGGTCGGCGAGGTATCGGAGGGTGCTGCACCGGGGAAGGGCAGGTCATCGGCCATGCCGCAAAAGCACAATCCAGTCGACGCGACCTTCGCCATCGCATCGGCGCGCCTAGCGGTCGGCGTGGTACCAGTGATCCTGTCTGCGATGGCGCAAGAGCACGAGCGAGCCGTCGGAGGATGGCAGGCGGAATGGCCGACCATCCCCGACCTTTTCCGCTTCACGGCGAGTGCTGTCGAACGGGTTCGGGGCGCGGTTGGCGACCTCCAGATTGATCCCGCACGCATGAGGGCGAACCTCGACCTGAACGGCGGGTTGATCATGGCCGAGTCGTTGACGATGGCTCTCGCCCCACACGTGGGAAGACCCGAGGCGCAACGTATCGTCCAGGCGACCTGCGATCATGCTATGAGGTCAGGCCTGGATCTCCGCCAAGCGGCCCTGGCGGATGCGCAGATGCGCGCCAACCTCTCTCTAGAAGAGATCGACCTTGCCCTCGACCCCACCAGATATATGGGCAGTTCGGATGCATTCATCGACCGTGCCCTCGCGGTCTATCACGAGGCCTAGTCGTGGCGAGTTGGAGTATGAACATTTTTGCCTCCGATGGAGTGCAGCTCGCCTACCGCTGTGGAGTAGCCCGAGAAGTTCAGCAAATGTATCCTCGCCTTTCTTGATCGCTCTTGAAACGCCCTATACTGTCTACCTATTAGAACATCCGTCGGGAAAAGTCATCTATCACTTCACTCTCAAATACTTGACAGTATGCCATGTACTGTTTATACTGTTCTCAATAAAGAACGGCTTGTTCGATATGAAGAACTCGCTGTAGACAGGAGGTGAAACGGGTAGCGTTACATTCTTCTACCTGAACGCACAGGAGAACTTTTCCCCAATCGTACACCAGGCATGATGCGTATTTCCTACAGTACTATAGCTTCTCTCCACTGAAGCAGACGTGTGAAAGGAGTATCTCATGGCGTCCGAAGCAGACAGCAAATTCTCTCCTCAGGGAGCAGGCATGCGCAGCACGGCTGCAGTCGTGATTGCTCGCCAGGATCGTATCCCTATCTGGTCGCTCTCGTACCTTTTCATCGGTATCATTGGCATTGGTTTCCTGTTCACTTTCTATGACATCTTCGACATCACCGTCTCGTTCATCCAGACCTGCACGCAGATAGTCCCCAGTTGTAATCCGGCAAACGCGGCCACCTTCCTCGGCCTTCCGGTCGAGTTGAACCTGGCTGGCTATGTCGTCGGCGCGTTGGTCTTGTCTCCGCTCGCAGACAGATTCGGCAGAAGAAATATGTTGCTCTTTACTCTGCTCCTGACGGGCATCGGTTCGCTGTATACCGCCTTCGTCAATGACTACATCAGTTTCATCATTGCTCGTACCATCACAGGTATCGGCATTGGCGCAGACCTGGCTCTGGTCAATACGTATATCAATGAAATGGCTCCTATTTCAAGCCGTGCCAGGTACACCTCCCTGATCTTCATCATGTCAGCGCTGGGAGCCTTCTTTGGCATCTGGTTGGGACTCTGGCTGACCACGCCTGCCGCCAATTTCCCAAGCGGACTGCCCTTTGCCATCGCGACGGTGAAGCTCACCCCAAGCGGACCGCAGTTTGTGGGTAATGGTTGGCGCATCATGTACATCATCGGCGCACTGCTGGCGTTAGTTGGCATCTTGTTGCGCTTCCAGTTACCGGAGTCCCCGCGCTGGCTCATTTCGCGCGGGCGAGTAGAAGAAGCAGACGCAATTGTCACCGGTATGGAGGAACGTGCGCGCAGGAAGGTACCCGAACTCCCAGCGCCTGCCGCCGAAATCCCCGTTCAGGCGGGCGCAACTCGAATCCCATATGCAGAAATCTTCAGCAACCGTCTCTATCTGCAGCGTACTGTGCTGCTCGTCATCGTCTGGTTCCTGGGATATGTCACGGTCTATGCTATTGCCCAGGGGCTCACCACCTTACTGGCAGGCATTTTGCCCCCTCCGGTAAACCTTCCACCTCCCGTAGCGGAGGCGGCAGTAGCGGGAGAAGCTGGTATGATCGCGGCCTTTGGAACCTTCGGCTTCCTCGCCACCGCCATCTTCGCCTATTTCTTCGGTGAGCGCCTGGAGCGCAAACTCTGGCTGCCTATCGCTGCCGTACTCACGATCATCGGGAGCATTCTGATCGCGGTGTTTGCGTCCAGCAACTTTGCCCTTGCCGCTATCGGATCCATTATCACCTTCTTTGGCTTCAACCTGTGGGTACCAATGACCTATTCCTGGTCTACTGAGAACTATCCTACGCGGGCGCGCGCAACCGGTTTTGCGTTGGTCGATGGCATCGGCCATCTTGGTGGAGGTGTAGGTATCCTGTTCATCGCGCCGCTAATCCCTACCCTACTCGCTTCTCTGGGTACGACGACCGGGCCAATTGTCATCTTTTTGATCATCGATGCTTTCCTACTAGTGGCAGCCATCATTGCGCAGTTTGGCCCAGCAACACGGCAGAAGCGATTGGATGAGATTTCTCCGTAGTGGTGATTAAGTGAGTATATGGGCTGAACCTGGCGAATCCAGGGTATTCTTGGACCCGCCAGGGGGCGAGTGCCGCAGCCACCGACGACTGATCGGAGTGATCTAGTCGCTAGTGGTCACCGATAAGCGACGACCCGCTATCAACCGATATCAATACTGGTGGCGTTGATGCTCCCATCGCTGTTGTGAGTCCCCATGACGTTAATCCGGGTACCAACCTTGATGGCGCTCGCAGCGACAGTCTTACCAGCCTGGGTGTAACGGGTACTCGCTGTCGTGTGGATCGTGACCGAACTACCACTCGCCGTTTTTGCGACGATCGTATTGCCTTTCACACTCGACACTGTCAGCGACTCGCACTGGCCATGCATTCCCTGCCCGCCGGCCATCGGCTGACCGCTCCTTGCGGGTCCCTGGGCGAACGTCAGCGACTGTGAGCTACTGGTGTTCCCAGTCGTAAGGGCTGCGGCCTGGGTAGCACTGGTCGACGAACCCATCAGCACACCTACGCCCAGGGAGAGCATGAAGGCAAGGGCCAAGCCCCCGATCAGGAGCCATCTGCGCCTGTGACGGCGAGGAGCTGGTGGTTTATCCAGCCGGGTCCAGACCACCTCTTCATGGTCTTCCATCGGTTTCCCTCCTTTCCTTAGAATGAGCTGTGCGGCGGGCAAACCGCCGCACTCTGAGTATAGGATAGTACGATGTGAAATCTATTGGAATAGAATGTGATTCTGCTCAAGGGCGGTGAACAGGAGTGCCAGGGGCAGCAGCCACCCGCGCCAGCCGGAGCGCCGGTAATCCTTCCACATCACGACCATACCGATGCCGAAAAGGGCGCATATGGCCGGGGCGAGCGTCGACAGGTAGTACTGGTGGAAGAAGCCCGCCGCACTGAAGAAGACGGCCATAGTCAGCAGCCAGATGCCCCACAAGTTCAGCGATTGCTGCTGTCGGCCCTCCCGGAAGCGCGGACGACGTTGCCAGGCCAGGGCGAGCATTCCCAGGAGAGCCATCGGCAAGAGCCACACGATTTGCCCACCCAACGGCTCGTTGAAGAGCCGCAGCAGGCCAGGGTTGCCCGTATTAAACATTCCGCCACCTCCGCTCCCAAAGCCCTGCGGTGGTTGACCGGAGTCGCCTGCTCTGGGCTGCGGGAAGTCTCCTCCGGTGATTGTGCCTCCACCAGGAGCAGCAGGGGGGAATGACCTGGTCGCGTTCCCACTCGTACTGCTGGCTTTCCCACCGCCAAAGCCGAATTGTCCCAGGAGGCGCTGGATGCCGTTGTAGCCTAGCGCCAGGCTGAGCTCCGAGTTGTCCTGGCTCGAACCGACGTAAGGTCGGCTCGCGGCGGGGGTAAGGTCTACCGCAACAGCCCAGGAGAGCGAGATGCTCAGCATGAGTAGCACCGCCAGGGCTAGCTGCCCAATGCGTACCCAGATCCGCCTTGGCGCGGCCAGCAGGTACAGCAGGCCATAGGCAGGCACGACGAGGTACGCCTCCATCATCTTGATGTTGAAGCCGAGACCGACGAAGACGGCGCAGAGCAACAACCAGCGCAACTTGCCCGTTTCCGCTGCCCTCTGCACCGCCCAGGCACCCAGCAGCATGACGAGCACCAGCGTGCTATCGATGGTATTATTGCGGTTGGTGATCACGCTGATCGGGCTAATTGCCAGAGCCAGCGCGGCCAGCAAACCGGCCACCACTCCAAAATGGCGGCGCACCAGGTGATAGAGCAGCGCTACCGACAACACCCCGGCCAGCGCCTACGGCAAGAAGAGGCTAAATGGTGTGAAACCGAAGATTTTGGCGCAGACCGCTTGCAGCCAGAACCCCAGGGGCGGCTTGTCAATGCTCACAAACCCACCGGGATCAAAGGAGACAAAGAAGAAATTGTGCCAGTTATCCAACATGCTCCTGATCGCGGAAGCATAGTAGAGGTTGCCGAAGCCATTCTGTCCCAGTTGATAAAAGTTCATAAAGATCGAGATGAGCATGACGACGGCCAGGGCCAGTCGCCGCCAGAGCAGCGGCCTGCCGTTTTTGCTCTGCACTGCCGATTGCTCCGGCAGGTTTTCTCTCGTGATCGTAGGTGTATCAATCATGGCGAAAAAGGTCCTTTCTAATATGGATGATGTTCAGAGAAAAGTAGGTGCCGTGCATTCGCTCTTTCCTTGTACCGCCACTTATAGGCAAAGATGAAAAGTTCACCGAAGGCGCGCACAATGACGCGCGGACTGGCTCCCGTGGCGCGCCCTCCCTGGCGAGGCAGGTGTTGAACGCCGACTTCCCTATAGGTGTAGCCGGTTTGTTTCAGCTTGTAGAGCAACTCGGCATTGATCATTGCTCCCCGCGTTTCGAGCGGGTGTTGATGCAGAAAGTCGGTGCGTAAGAGCTTGAACGCACAGTCGATGTCGCGTACGCGTATGCCCAGAACGTTTCTGATGAAGACGCTCCAGCCCCAGGCGTTGAGTTTGTGCACCCACGTGTCCTGGCGATCCAGGCGATAGCCAATGACCGCGTCATATTCATCAATGAAGAGAAGCGGTCGGGCCAGGTCACGAATATCGAATTGCCCGTCGGAGTCCATAAAAAACGTCAACTCTTTCGTAGCGGCGGCGAAGCCATCTGCCAGCGCAGAGCCATAGCCTTGATTGCGCTTATGTGTGACTAACCTGACTCGCGGCTCGGCCTCCACAAAGGCGGAGACGATGGCCCCGGTGCGGTCTGTGCTGCCATCATTCACCACAATGACCTCGAAATCCTTCACCCACGCTGCCAGCACGTTCAAGACATGCTCAAGCGTAGAGCCGATAACCTGCTCTTCGTTGTAGGCTGGCAGGACAACAGAGAGGCTGTGGAGGCTTTCGGTCTTCTCCCCGTTCTCGTTCGTCAGGCACTGCTCGCGTTCATCGGTAGTGTCTCTTCTCTCTCTGGGTAACAATGCTCGATGTTCATCACAGGCATTGCTAGACGTCTGCACATGTGCAGGGAACCGAGTTTGCTCCTTCTGCGCTTTGCTCACAAAGACCCACAGACGCACCCCCAGGTAGGAGATAAGTGCTGTACCAGCAATAGCAAGCGCCTTTGAGGCATTTGCCCACACCGTCGTATTGACCAGAAAAGGCTGGAGGGCATTGCTGGCAAGCCAGAGAATGATGCTGCTCCACCCGATACCACACAGCGTGGTCAGGCTGAAGCGAACCATTTCTCTCCAGGTCGTCTTCTGTCTGTGTCCAAAGGTCCAATACTTATTCAAGAGAAAGCTATTCACCGCACCCAGGCTGAAGGCCAGCGAGCTGTAAACCAGAAGTGTGAGTGTGCTGGTGGTAGGGAAGAGCCACAACAGGCCATTCAAGATTAACACGTCCACCAGGGTGTTCAGTCCACCGACCAGGCCAAATCGCAGCATTTGCCTGAGCAAACGGAGCCGACCGGGGACGCGATGATGCTGGTCTGGTGCGTCTAGTTCTTTGTAGCGATGTTGAACAGGGCTGAGGATTTCAGCCGACTCTCTCGTGTGGAATTCTAATGTTTCTATCACAAACATATCCTCTCAATACAGTACGTAGCTCTCATTAGGCTACGCGATAGGTCCTATCAAGCGACACGCAGACGGACGAACGTCTTTTGCCCCATCTGTGTGTCAGTGCCTCATGCGTCATCGTGCTTGATTGGTGGGAGTGAGGAACGTTTCTCACCCTCAGTCATCAGGAGTCGTCCATCACCTGGAATATCCCTCGCTTGAGCAGGGAAACCTCCGTCGCTATCTTCCCTCTTCTACAGAGATGTGTGATTCCTGCACGAGTGCCTCGCGTTGCCTAGAGTAGCAGGAGATGATGAGAAAGGCATTGGAAGAAGATGAGTGATTTCTCATATGCGCTCTGCAAGAAGTGACGCAGGATGAGAAAATTCTCATTTCTTTCCAATATGATTTCAATAAAGAGATGCTATACTAGAGGAGAACTGAACGGGATTGGTCCACTCCAGATTGCGATCATTCTTCTCGCTGTGGCGACGGGATTAGTTCACCTCTATCGTGGGATCATGACGAGTTTTCTCGCCAGCCATCCGCCAGCCAATTTTCACCCGCCAGCCCATGCTGCTGGCCCCCCTCCAGGTTCTTCCATCCTGGCGCTGCTTCCAGTGCCGCTTCCAGTGCTGTTCTATCTTAATTTCCTTGGCTACATCGTCCTGGCCACAGCACTCTATCTCCCACTTCTCCGGCGGTATCAGCGGGCGATTCGCTGGATACTGATCGCATACACCGCTATTACCATTCTCGCGTGGTATTTGATTACCAATGCTCAACCAAACCTACTTGCATACATTGATAAGCCCATCGAAGTGGCGCTCATCATCCTCTTATTGATTGAAGATCGACGCGCACTGAGCAGAGGCTGACAAACACATCGCTGCATGTTGACAGCCCAGCTCAGTGTGCTGAGCTGAACGGTACCGCATTCACGATTCAGCATACCATCGAGATTGGTATCTATCTCGACCCAGGTGGTTCTATCCAGTTGACGCAAGCTATGTGAGTTGCGGGAGTTGGAGTGTTCTCTTTTCTCCCCACTTTCCCTCCCATTCACATAGCTGCACTATTTCAGGCTCTCGCAGCTCCTCCTCGACAGCCTCCGCAAGTTCTTCTCTCTCTTGCTTAACGCAGCGTAAGCGAATAGTGTAGCCCTTAGCATCCCGTACCACGCACTCGATCCCTAACATATAGTTTCCCCACGGCACAGGCTCCACACGATAGGTTGCACCGACACGACGGAGTGCCTGGGGTAGCGCAGGAGCAATGGTTATCTTATCAGCCTCTTCCTCTCGCAACCCCATTAGATAGTGCAGGAGCAAGTGAATACTGACCGCTCCCCACCCATAGCCCTCAATCCCGGCATTTGCGTAGTCAATGGCTCCCCACTTCCCTACTGTGACAGTCCTGCGATACTCGCGGGTTACACCAGGGAGCCCTCCGTGCTCGTCCAACTCGCGGCTGTCCGTACTACGGTAGGAAGCGTCAATGAAGCGATAGGCCAGTTCAGCGGCGTCCAGAGGCATCTGTGCGGCATCCGCCGCTCCTACCAGGGTCATGACGACAGGAGGCCAGGAGAGCGGTGCCCAGCCAGAGCTATGCATTGGTGGTTGTGCGAGGAAAGGGCGGAGTCGTTTCATATGTCCCCAGTCAGCCACACCACAGAAAATGGGGGCTAGATGCATAGCGTCTTGCTGCGTTGACCATTCATTGGTCACCGAGTCATAATCGCGGAACCAGCCATTCTGCCACATCTGGCGTGTCCTTACCGTAAATTCATTGGCGATCCTTTGCCACCATGCCGCCTCAGCAGCAAAGTCGATCTCAGTTGAAGCGAGTTGCTCCTGCTCAAGCACAGTGGCCCAGCGTCGCAGAATCTCAGATCCCTGTGCCATACTGGCCTGTAAATCGACTGGGCGCACATGCTGAATGATCGAGCCGCCGGTTTGCTGTGGGCCAAAGCGGCTGGAAACATCCTGGCCGCTCTCCCAGGAACAGGCATAGACTAACCAACCCTCGGCATCCCGGCGATGGTCCAGCCACCAGCGTAAATAGGACGCTGCTTTCGGATAGAGACGACGCAACCAGTGCAGGTCGCCTGTTCTGGCAAATATTTTGTCGCAACACCAGAGGGGAAAACCCCATTCAGGCGCGGTGCCACAAATCTGCCCATCGTCGGCGACCATATTGAAGCTGCCATCTTCGCGCATGCAGGGCAGATTAGGGTGTGGCGCCGACTCGAAGTGGCCCAAGATGACTTCGGCAGCGAGTTCAGGGTCGGCGTAGCTAAGGAAGAGGCTGTCCATGGCGGCCTCGGCCAATACCAGGCGTGGGGCTTGTAATTGCATACCATCGAAAGGGTGGTTAATGATGCCCACCGAGGGACGCATGACCATTCGCAGCGTTTCGAGGTCGTACGCCAGGCCACGGCGCCAGCTATCAGGCCAATCGCCCGAGAGTTGAGGAGCTCGCAGCCAGAACTGCTCATCGTCGGCTCGGTGCTGGGACTCGGCAAGGGCGATCTCCTCGATGCTTTCCTCCCAGCGCTTCCACGACTCATCCCTCGAGACACCACGCGCTAGCACGACGTTGAGGATACGTTCAGATGTGCCGCTCTCGCCGCTGAGGATGAGGCGACAGGGTAGAATGACGGTACGCACTTGCCAGCCCGTATCCGGCTGGCTTTGCGTGATAATGGGACGAGCTACCGCAACTCCCCTGGTCCAGGACGAGGCCTCTTCAAGCGAGACAACATATCCCATTTCTTCAAAGGTCAAAGGGAAGCCATTGGCAGAACGCGCACCATGCACAAAGACATCGCCCTCACTGGCAATACCAAGCATCACAGCGCCTTCCTGAGGCCCTTCACAGGCGTACAGACCATGCTCCCACAGGCGACTGGTGAAAGGATTGTGTGTGTGCCTGTGGAGCACATAACATGTCACAGGGAGGAGTTGCTTGGCCGTAGTCGAAAGCGAGAGAATACAGCCAAGCGCGTGTTCCTGGATGAGAAAATAGCGCGCCGTAAGCGTCAAGTCATACTGAGGTACGAAGCAGGTGTACTCGAAGCGATTTTTTGTGTGTAAATGGCTGGTGATGGTGCAGCCATGGCGCGCGAATTCCTCGGGAGTGACCAGGATCAACTTCCCCACCTTGAGGCCGAGAGAGAGGTGGGCTGTATATTGAAACTGGTTGCGAACGTAGCTACCGAGATTAGGCACATGCCAGCCCATGCCGAGCGGAGCAAGTGAACGCAGGACACCGCTGGGATTGAGTTTCCAGCAGTGGTTGGGATTATCCAGGTAACCATGGGGGGTAAAATCGTCGTGGGGGACCATCGCAAATTACTCCATCTTAGTTTTCATGTCGTCGAAAAACGTCATAGCTTTCGCTCAAGTATCTGAGCAGTCACATCGTATATCAGTAGAGGGACATGGTCAAATGGCCTTGAAGCTTGACTTAACCCTTGTTGCAGGCAGTAACGTAAGAAGCTATAATTGGAACGATATCAAGAATCATTAGTTGTGCTTATACATATACTTCCTATTGATACCGTTTGGCAAGTATGCTAAGCCTGTAAGAGAGGCAACATCTATGGAGTTTGACCAGCAGAGCATTTCCACGCAGAAAAGTAGAGACGGCTCTCCTGCTACTAAACACCCCACAGTACTGCTCGATGAGACTACTATACTCCAGGAAGCTCAACAAGGGCAACAGGTAACCGAAGATCGCTTTCGTGCATTGGTCTCAGCCACTTCAGATCTTTTCTGGATTACCAGCTCCGACAGGAAAATGGAGGAGAACAGCGCTAGCTGGCGTGCATTCACCGGACAGAATGAAACCGATTGCAAGGACTCAGGTTGGTTGGAGTGTATCCATCCCGATGACCAGAAACGCTTCGATACAGTCTGGAAAGAGGCTAGCGCTCAAGGACAAGGTTACGAAATCCAGTGCCGTATCCGGCGGAGCGATGGAGTTTATCGTACCTTTTCGTTACGTGGGGTACCAGTGCACAGAGCTAATGACTCCATTCAAGAGTGGATGGCGATCGGTACAGACATCACAGAGCGCAAGCAACTGGAGCAGCGTACCCATGAGACACTGGAAGCCCTCCTGACAATGACAGAGATACTGGTGTCCCATGACGTTGAGTCTGATGGCGAGCAGGTAGTATTCACCACGACCGAGATGGCGCAGCGATTGGCGGAACTCACCTGTACTGTCCTGGGGTGCCGCAACGCAACTATCCTTGGATTGGAACCAGAAACAGGTGCATCGCAATTCGTGGCAGCCGTTGGCTTCTCGCTGGAACAGGAACGCAAGGTTCGAGCCAGGATTCAAGGCAGAACCATAAGTGATTATCTCGAGAATCCAGAACTCGCCTCTCGCCTACGCGCAGGCGAAGCTCTGGTGACCGACCTGACGCAGTTGCCGAATCGCGGTTGGCAGTATTATTCCGATTTCTATACGGCATTGTTAGTGCCTATGCGCCTGGGTACAAAACTTGTGGGAACAATTATACTGAACCCTGCCGATGAGAAACACGAATTCACGCCCGATGAGATCGCCCTGGCTACAGCCATGGGTAAGCTAGCGGTATTGATCATCGAGCGGGAACGACTGTTACGTGAACGGGAGGATGCACGAGCCAGCGAATTAGCTACGCGCGTCGCCAAACAACGTTTGGATGAATTCCTCAGTGTCGCCAGCCACGAACTGAGAACTCCACTGACTACGATCAAGGGCAACATCCAGTTAGCCAGGCTGCGCGTGAACAACGCTATGCAGGACGTGGTAGTCAAGAATGATTCCCTGCTTAGCAAGCTCGAAGAGATAAAATTAATGCTCGAACGTGCCGAGCGCCAGACGAATGTTGAAAACCGCCTGGTCGGTGATCTGCTTGATGTCACTCGCATTCAGCGAAATAAACTTGAGATTCACAAGAAGGCGTGCGACCTGGTACAGATTGTTAGCGAGGTAGTTGAGGAGCAGCGCTCTATAGCTTCACCTCGGAACATTCTTGTCGACCTGGCAGTTTCAGAGCCTGCGCCAGTCTTCGCCGATGCTGAGCGTATTGGACAGGTCGTGGGGAATTTTCTATCGAACGCCCACAAATATTCACCTTCTGATCATCCTATCGAGGTTAGCATGCAGGTAGAGAAGCAGAGGGTGCGAGTTTCAGTGCGTGATGAAGGACCAGGGCTTCCTCCCAAAGAACAAGAGCGCATCTGGGAACGTTTTTACCGCGTACCAGGTATAGAAAGACGGAGTGGTTCGAGTGTGGGGCTAGGACTGGGGTTGTACATCTGCCGCACGATCATTGAGCAGCACCAGGGCGAAATTGGCGTTGAGAGCACTCCCGGAATCGGATCAACATTCTGGTTTACTCTGCCTTTAGCCGTGTAGCGCATAAAATAAGACCTTACAATCAGAAGCGGCAATCGCCCCGCATGCGAGACGATTGCCGCTTCTGATTGTAAAGATTTATCAGAGTGATTAGCCTAATCGCATAACAATGCTTCAAACTGCTTGCGGTCGAGTTGTTCACGCTCCAAGAGAGTTTCCGCAAGCTTCTTGAGCTGATCGTAGTGCTCGCTCAACAGCCTGCGTGCCATCACGTATCCATCGTTAAGGATGCGCTGTACCTCGCTATCGATCAGTGCAGCCATCGTTGTACTCGTGGCACGATTCGCATCGGGGACCGCCATTGCAAACATATGCTGCTGTTGAGTGGATGCTTCGCTGCCATTGAGGACAAGGCGCCCGGCAGCATCTACAACAAGCGAGTGTGCTTTTACTGGCATATCTTCCACATCTATGTGACGCATATTCAGGCCGGCGCCACCTGTCTCAGAACGATAATCGGCAAAGACTACACCCACATGCTCACTCATCCCCCAGCGCGTTACCATCCGCCGGGCCAGGTCTGTGACCACCTGTAGATCATTCTCTGCTCCCGTCGTGACACGATCAGGCCCAAAGGTTAGTTCTTCGGCTACACGACCTCCTAACCCGACTGCAATACGTGCCATCAAGGTTTCACGGCTATAGTTGTAACGGTCTTCCTCGGATGTAAATTGGGTGACACCCAGACTCTGCCCACGTGGTAAAATTGTCACGCGATTGACGGTATCGGCTTCGTGCAAGTGATATGCGACCAGCGCATGGCCCCCTTCGTGGTAGGCGATAATTCGCCGTTCGGCCTCACTCATCACTATCGGTCGAAGCGCTCCAAGTTGCACCCTTGCCAGGGCGTCCTCAAAGCAATCATGGGTAATATGCTCAAGGTCGCGGCGAGCTGCGCACAGTGCCGCCTCATTGACAAGGTTGGCAAGGTCTGCCCCGCTCATTCCCGTGGTCAGGCGAGCCAGGCGTTCAAGACTGACCTCTTCATGCAAGGGAGTGCGGCGAGTATGCACGGCTAAGATGGCCTGGCGGCCAACACGGTCCGGCAACGAGACCGTAATACGGCGGTCAAAGCGGCCGGGCCGCAGCAGAGCCTTGTCCAGAATGTCAGCCCTGTTGGTTGCCGCCAGGACAACCACAGCCTGGCGTGCACTGAATCCATCGAGTTCCACGAGCAACTGGTTGAGCGTCTGGTCTCTTTCGTCGTTACCAGTGATACGCATGGAGCGCTTGCGACCCACAGCATCTATTTCATCCAGAAACACGACACACGGAGCCGACTGTCGTGCCTGGTTAAAGAGATCGCGTACCCGGCTGGCTCCAACACCTACGAACATCTCCACAAATTCTGAGGCGCTCATGCTGAAGAAAGGTACACCCGCTTCGCCAGCTACGGCTTTGGCCAAGAGTGTCTTACCGGTACCAGGGGGACCAACTAGTAAGGCGCCGCGAGGAATGCGCGCTCCCAGGCGATCGTAGCGTTCGGGATTCCGCAAGAACTGAACGATCTCTTCAAGCTCTACGCGCACTTCGTCGATACCTGCTACATCTGAAAAGGTAACTGCAGGCTCCAATGATTTATTAACAGCGGTCGTTGGAGACGTAGCAGGTTTGGTAACCATGGCTGTCTTTTCAGGCGTGCGACGCTGCTCGCGCACCTCTTTCACACCAAAACGCCGAGGTTGACTTTTACCTATTTGTGAGATGCGATCGTCTATTGCACGAGTTGAACGTCCACCATTACGTGGTGCCAGAATCATTGCGAGTATCAACGCCAGAAAAACGAAAGGAACGCACCTCCAAAGGAGCGATAACCATAACGGAGATTGCGCAGGAGGCAGTGAACTCACCATGACATTGTTACTCAAGAGTAATGGCATGAGTGACGCATCACCACTATTAGGAATGCGAGTGTATACAAGGCGAGTCGGATCAATGGAGATTGTTGTTGGCTGATTTGCCCAAGTAGAACCAGCACCAACATAACGACTCAATGCAGCAAAATCCGCGGCACGTTGTTTTGGGGTGATGGTTGCGTGGGCGGTCGCTCCAGCTTGAGCCTGCTTTAGCGGGTTCGCCATTAATCCAGTCACCTCGCTACCACGAATGGTAACTGCCAGCACGTTTTTAGCTCTGATTTGTGATAGTAAAGTGCTGTAGTCAACTACTGTAACTCCACTTGGCGGTGTATTGATGGAGGGTACCTGGAACTGACTGAAAACACCAAAAAGTAGTACAACCATGCCAGTGAGCAGAATACCAGCGAGAAGAATTTGTTTATGTGTTGCTAGAAATTTAGAATATTTTTTCCCAATCTTAACAACTTTACTCCGTCGTTGCCGATCATCCCCTGATGAAAGGTCACGACTACCCTTGCCGTCCATGTGTTCACCTCATTAAGACGCGCAGTGTAGATCATTGTGGTGGGCTGGCTAACAGCCTCTGAGGCTTCTTTACCTACAAGGGATACCCTCTATGGTCGCTCCGTGATCTCACATCTGTCTTTTCTAGTTACTCTGTTTCTATTCTACCGAACGCGTACTATTCTCCAATATCTGGAGTGGTCTAGCGAACATTGTATTCGCTCCCCAGAACACCCGCAAGAGATACCTCTACAGGTCAAAACCGAATCTCCAGCCGGAGAATCCTTCTTTTATGCCTGCGATAATGCAGGAAAGAGGGCATAAAACAATCAATTGATAAGAAAAAAGGTGCTATTACATAGACGCCAAAGCATAGTGTACAGACTTTACCACGTTCTGTCATAAAAACAGTGGTGTAATCAGTACTTTCTTCTTATTATAACGTTACGTCAAGCTATTTCTATGTAACGTATCACATTGCAGAGTATACCTTTTTGAAAAGATGCATCATCTTCTGCCATAATACCAAGTTAGACGTACATTTCATCACTAAAAGGTAATAGGGTACTTGCAAAGAGTATCCTATGATCCCATAAATGCATGTGTACTTTATTAGTAATACGCAGAGAGTAACAATATCGGTTGATTCTGGAACCAACTTTCAGATGGTATAATCATTACACGAAGATACCGGAAAAAAGATATACTGTACGGGGACCCTGTTTACCCGTCTACTCGAACTGGCTTTATGCCGTTCTACCGTTGCTGAGAAATGTAACTATCCCATGCAAGATTGAGCTATCCACAGAGCCTCAGAAAAAGTCCCTTTTTCTGAGACGATTGGAGATAAACAGAACCGAGCCAGCCAGGATAGTAACAGATCTTTCCCCGAACATGTCGGGCAGGGTGGTTCCCTGTCGGTGGCAACAGCAGCACCGCGCCCATCCCCGTATAAGAGACGGGCTTGAACCGTGGGTCAGTCATCGAGCAAGAGCGTCCCTTGCCCGTATGCTTCATTTGAAGCACATAGGCGACGCCTAAGCGTGCAATATTGACGGATGCGCAATAGTCCCGATCACCATGATACGGACAGTTTTCACAGTACAGCCATCTTCCCCACTTCACGGCTTCACCGCGATCGGAGGGCGAGCGATACGTTTTCGCGGGTTCCCCGCATCGTGGGCAGGTGTGGGACGTGCCGAGTGGCTGTTCGGTGTGGAAGCGTAAGCCGATAAGATGACATTTGTACCGGAGCAGTCTCCAGATTTCCCCTCGTATTGTTGAGTTATTTCGGTAATGCCTCCATCTTCCACGTACACCCCTCCCTCGACCGGTGGTTTTCAGGGTTTTTAACGATTCCATCGAGAGCAGCGAACAGCCATGCACCTGGCACAGCAACAGCAGCGCATTACTGGCCAGATGAGCCAGTGCTCGATTGCGTTGTTCATATTTGCGCCAGCACCGCTCGATCTCTCGTCGATACAGCGCCAGTTTTTGGCCATACCATTTTCGTTTGGCGTGCTCTTCTGGCAGCGCAGCCCGTTCCTGTTCATAGCGGGCGACCTTCTTCTTTAACTCGTCAATTTGTCTCCGGGTGCGGGCCTGTCGGCCATCAAAGGCGCCCGTGTTCAAGAAGAATGGCCTGCCCACCTGCTCGCTGTGTTCATCCACAGCCGTTGCGGTCAAAAGCGAGTGGATGCCCCAATCTGCCCCAAGTACCCGCTCGACGTTCTCCCAGGCAGGCACCGCTTCCTTCTCTACTTCAATGATGAAATCGAGGACCGCGAACTGCTCCCCATCTGCGCGACGCTCTTCACGCAGGGTGGGAGCCATCAATTCCCCATGAACAAGGCGATCTTTGAAGCAATCGGGTAACGGAATGATGGTTTCTACTTTGCGCCAGCGCCAGATGCCCGCTTCGTCGGGATACCGGAAGCGAAACCGGGCCACTCCTGCATCCAGATCTAGGGCTAGTCGGTATGCCTGACCTTTTTCGCCTCCATCGTCGCCTGCATACGTCAGCATCCCAACTTTAAGCAGCGGGACAGGTTGAAGTTCCTCGTATGATGAGGGAAAGCGGTCATATTGAAAAAAATAGTTGCAACTTTGCTCAACCACATTCTGGAGCGTGATAAAGCTGGTTTCATCCTCGCCCAGGCTTTTTTGCAAGGCGGTAATCGCTTCTTTGATAGCCGGACGGTTTTTGCCCGCTGGTCGCTTTTCCGTTTTCGGACGAATGAAGCCCTCGGTGAGAATGGGCAGCACCAGTTCAAACGCTTTCTTCCGTTCTGCCTGTTGGCGTAAAAGTCGGCCTACCACTTCACTTTCGCATCTCCACTGACGATCCCCGTGCGGCAGTGGGCTTCCGATGTACTGTCCGACTTGTTTCCAGGCTGGCCCGGCCAGCTTTGTCCCAAACTCATCAAGATAGGGCCACAGGATGGTGAGCGCCTGGTTGACGACAGATCGCGAGGCATCGAGTACGCGCAATGCGTCAGCTTGGGCTTCATCAGGCAAGCGCACATCATAGGTTAGGGGCTGGTGAGTACTGCTTGTGCGCATTGCAACAACTCCTTTTGCTTGTGTGATCGCATCCCATAGAGTCGTCCCGAAAATGAGGCGATGAGAGCGAGCAAATCATCCGTCAATTCCTGCTCCGGCGTTTTCTCTGCCCCTGGCTCTAACACCGTCAAGGTGACGCCAAAGCTGTGAAAAAGCACCTGGAGATATTCTTGACCGAAGCGGGTTAACCGATCCTCATAGGTGATGGCCACTTCTGCTACTTTGTCCTCACAGACAAGCATGAGCAGTTGTTGCAAATGACGCCGCCCCGCTTTGAGGCCAGAGCCAATGTCGGAGAGCACGAGCGTTTCGACGCCTTTGCGCTCGGTCGCAGCCCAGGCTTGCAGCCGTTCGAGCTGCGTCTCTAGATCGACTTTTTGCCCATGCCCGCTCACTCGTCCATAGAGGACCAGCAACCGCCCATCGAGTTTGCCCACCAGCCGTCCGATTTCCGTGCGAGGAATACGCACCTCCCGGCCCATTTGTACGGCCTGAATACGCCCCGCCTTGATCCAGCGACGCACCGTCATCGGGTGCAGCCCCAACTCATGAGCCGCTGCTCCAATCCGCAACAGCTTTTGTTCCCGCTTGACCATCCAACTGTTTCACCTCTTCTGGAGAATCTGGAAAAACTGGAACAGATCCTGAAGTACTCATAGTACTTGAGACTAGCTCACGCGTGCTTTTTCCCCGCATCCGCTCTACTCAAGAGAAAAGGTGCTCGCTATCGAACTTTTGCCAGCGCTCTGACAGGAAAGGTCCCGACCCCTTTGAACTTTGGCGGAAGAGCGCTAAAGGTAAATCCTTCGTCTGGAAGTTGATCCAGATTGCACAGGTGCTCCACGATCAAGACTTCAGCTCCAAGCAGATGGGAATGGACGGGTCTCGATCCGCCTCTGGTATCATCGATGTTCACGGAGTCGATGCCGACCAGTTTGACGCCGCACTCGACGAGATAGTGAGCGGCGTCTTCCGTCAGGTGCGGGTGGTGTTCAAAGTACTGGTCGGTCTTCCAGTAAGCGTCCCAGCCCGTATGCACCAGGACGGCTCGCCCTCGTAGTTCTTTGCCGCGAAAGAAGTCAGCGTTGATAGTAAATACCTCTTTGTGGTCAGCACGAATCAACATACCGTCCAGGTCTGCAAGCTTTTCCACACCAACTTCCGAGAGATCCTTCCCATTCTCGTAACGATGAAATGGGCTATCGAGATAGGTGCCGGTGTTGGCCACCATTTCGATCTTCCCGATCTGGAACTCAGTCCCCTCGGCGTAGTGCTTCCTGGATTCCTCCCGACTTAAATAATCGCAGATGATAGGGGCTGGCAATCCTTGATAAGTCACTAACCCATGCTCAATCGTATGACTCAAGTCCACTAGCTTCTCGCTTCCCGTCCTGGGATTGTTAGGAACGCGTTTATGCTTCTCCACCAGGATAGTCTTATTCCGAATCTGCACCTTGCCAACCATCAGCAGCCGCATATCGCTAACGAGGTAATCAGCGAGCTCTTGGTCGTCGATATCGTCGCCTGCAATATCCAGACGAAAGCCCTTTCCTTGTATCTCTCCACCATTGGTAAATTCGATTTCAAAGTCAAACTGTGCTCTCTTCTCCATCGTGACCTTTCTTTCAAAACGGCTCCATCAGGCATGTTGCTCTGGAGGGAAATGTTGGTACGTCTCTATGAGATTCCTCAACTCCAAAACCACCAGGGCCAGTAGCAGGAACGAGGAACACAGCAATCTGAGGAGGAGCGACCCTTTGGGGACTGGAAGTGGAGGTGGCCGATCGCTCCCCTTCAAGCTTCTTCTTTTTGATCAGATCAGAACAAAACCGTTCTGGATTGGCTTGCTGTTTCCCTTCCTCTTCCACCCGCAGGGTCACATGTTCAGTTTTTCAAAGGGGCTTTGAGCAATAAAAAGCTAACAAAAGTATACAATAGTTAAAGAAATTTGGCAACTGTCAGCTACCTTTTTTTTCCCACCGAATATGATGGTGCAATAGTACAATGGATACGAACTGGGCATCTGGTTTTTTGCAGATCGGCTAACAGAAGGCGATTATAAGCTCAGCATGGAAACGCCCAAGACGCTAAACCGTATGCATCACAGTTCACTCGGAATTAAACCTTTTACTGTAACTTTTGTGTTTTCATAGTAAGTAGACAGAGTTATAGCAAAAATTTGTAAACACAGCTATTAGCTATGGAGAAAGAGAATAAGGATGAGTGTGAACGTAAGTCGCGCAGCGCAAGTGCGTACTGGTGTTCGCATTGAGGTATTTACGGTTAGCTGGATGCTCATAGAGGCGGTTGTCTCTCTTGGCGCGGGAATTCTCGCGGGAAGTGCCTTACTGACAGCTTTTGGTCTTGATAGCGTAATTGAGCTTGTGAGCGGTGCTATTCTCCTCTGGCGTCTTCTGGTAGAAGCAAAGAGCGGTGCTATTGATCGTGTGGAACGAGCAGAGCATCGAGCGACTTGGGTAGTAAGCATCTCCCTTGTCTTGCTGTGTCTCTATGTCCTCATTACTGCTGTGTATGGTTTTGTGACGCAGTCAAAACCAGAAAGTTCTCCTGTGGGTATAGCTCTTTCCATTACTGCTATTATTGTGATGCCCTGGTTGGGTGCGACAAAACGAAGAATTGCAGCGCGTATTGATAGTGGAGCCTTGCGGGGTGATGCAGCAAACTCGTTTACCTGCGGCTATATGGCAGGAGCAGTGTTAGTCGGTCTTGCTCTGAACGCACTCTTTCATTGGTGGTGGGCAGAGGACGTAGCGGCTTTGGTGTTCCTCTTCTGGCTAGTAGGTGAGACACGAGAAGCCTTAGAAGAAGCTCATGGAGTCGGGGAAGAAGTCGAAAACAATTAAAGTTTACCATGTATGCGTTACTCGCTCTTTACAATTTATTGACTGCCAATGTGAAAGGAGGCTGTAAAATTGCGAATTAAATGGGCGGAATGTTAAAAAATCACACCATTACATGAGTAAGCAAGCAAACAATCTTAAAATCGTTCGTTTCTTGCAACAAACAGATGAGTTACTTGATGTGAACGAAGCAACTCCCTGCATCTTCAGTACTTGCTCCATATCTCGTTTCTTTCATCTACCTCTTGCATACTTGGCCAGAGGATAGTAGACACATATTGGCTGTAACGACTGGCGGGCCACTCCGCTTGTCTGGACAAGCAAACTATCACCTCGCTGTTACTCTCCATCCGCCACAAGAGGAGCCTGCCCCGACCTCGCCTCTTCCTTCCGTCAGCACCACAAGCCGACCCATATTCTTACCCGTACATTTGGTTCCGTTCCACCGAAGATGGCCATATGCTCGCTGGCCCAGGGATGTTCGGAGATCCCTGGGCCAGCGTAGTGCAATAGCTCCTCGATAACTGAGTGAAGCGAGGGATCTGCCTCCGCTCAGGCAGCATCCGCCGCCCGCAGCACCTCCACTGTGCCCAGCTCGCCGTTGACACGTACCCAATCGCCGGTATGCAGGCGCATCGTCGCGTTGCCGCAGCCGACCACGGCGGGGATGGCCAGTTCGCGCGCGACGATAGAGGCGTGTGAGAGGGGTGCACCTACATCGGTGACGATCGCGCTGGCACGTGGGAAGAGTGGCGTCCAGCCAACGTTTGTGAGCGTCGTGACCAGGATCTCGCCGGGCTGCAACTGTTCGCCCTCCTCAACGGTGAGGACCACACGCGCACGACCTTCAACGATACCCGGCGCGCCTGGAAAACCGCTAATCGCATCGCCGGAGGGGGCGCTCTGTCCGCTGGCATCGAAGACATCGCTGCGTCGCTGAGGGTTTGCAGCCCATTTAAACGGATCGAAGTGCCCGCGAATCAGTGCAGGGTAAGAGGGGAGCGCGCAATAGTCCTCGTAGATGGCCTGGCGCTCTGGAATAGCCGCGAGAGCAGTGTCGTCGCCTTTGAGCAGAGCCAGGATCTCTTTGAGCGAGAGGAAGAAGAGCTTTTCGCCATGCCCGGTCAATGCCCCTGCTCGCAGGACAAAGGCCCGCACCGGCCAGATGGCGCGAGCCTGCTCGGAGCGCGTCGCTTCACGCTCGCGGGCCGATCTTCTCGCTCTGGCGATCCTGTCACGCATTTTCACTGCCTGATGTGGGTAGCGGCGCTGGAAACGATCCCAGGCTGCCTCCTGTGCCGCTTTCTGGCGGGCGAGCAGCGTCATAATATCCGTTGGTGCCACGCGCAATCCGGCGAGTTGCTGATCGATCCACTGCGGGTCCTCGGCTGGACGCGGGTAGGAAAGCTCGAACAGGTGCGGGCTGTGGTGGCCGTACTGACGGGTAAAGGTCGCACGATCGATCTCGCCACGCATCAACTGTGTCAGGCCCTGCAGGGGTCCCAGGCTGGCTAACTGGTTCGTCCCGGAGTCCATCGCCAGGAGCAGCATATTGGTATCAGCCTCGCCCACAAGTTTCCGCAGAGTATTTCGCACCTTGATGAAAGCGCCACCATCGCCCTTAGTGCCTGCCTCCAGCATGTAGTTACACTCATGAAGATATGGTAACAGCTCGTCCTGCCAGAGCCTCGTCAGGTCCGTGGGACTGGATGCAGCCTGGATGCAGGTCATCAGCTCGGCGCCTCGTGCCGCTGCCGTAGCCAGGAACGCCGGGAGCCTTTTTACATTGCCGCGTATACGCCGTCTGTTCCGCAGCACTGCTGGTACCACCGTTCGCAACACGCTCCAGCGCGAGACTGGAAGCAGTGGGATCTCCAGGTCGCCGGGGACGCGTCCGAAGATATCGCCGATGGTCTCAAAGAGGCGTTTGCGACTACCGCCAACTACCGCAAACATCGTCATCATCACACTCAGGTTCATATACAGGCGTCCGCCGATGTAGCCTATCGGCGAATAGCCTCCGATGAACAGTGTCGGCATCATATCATCGAAGACAAACCGGAGGAGCGACCTGGAGCAGGGCGTCACTACATCAGGAACAGCTTCACCAGCGTTTCCTCTCGTCCACAGGCAATCAACGGTCAGACTATCGTTCCACGCGTCGATTCCCTGGTGCTTCTGGGGCAAGGTAGTGATCGGACGTGCCTGGACAATGAAGAAGCGATCAGCAGAGAGGGTCCACTCGATATCCATCGGGTGTCCATAAAGCTCTTCGATCCGCATCCCAATGCAAGCCAGTTCCGCCACCTGAGCCGGGCTGAGCACCGCCTGACGACGCTGATCCGCCGGGACAGGTTCTTCATGCGTGCCGGTGGGCGTGGGCATGGTCATTATGCCCTTCTCGTTGATCACGGAAGTGACAATGGCTCCACTATTCCAAGCGTGTCAGGAGTCACCAGTCCACCAACAATAGCTTCGCCCAGTCCCCAGGAGGCATTAATCATGACCTGATCGTGACTACCGGTCAGCGGATTGGCAGTGAACATAATGCCAGCGGCATCGGCAGGAACCAACTCCTGCACCACGACGGCCAGGCTCACCGATGCAGCCGCAATGTGGTTGCTGATACGGTAGCTAATGGCTCTGGCGGTCCACAATGAGGCCCAGCAGCGTTTCACGGCGTCGAGCACCTGAGCTTCGCCGCGCATGTTCAGGTACGTCTCCTGCTGACCGGCAAACGAGAGATCCGGGAGATCTTCGGCAGTGGCAGAGGAGCGCACGGCAACCGGCAAATCATCTCCACCCAGGTCGACGTATGCCTGACGTATCGCCGCAGCCACCTCGTCCGGCATAGGATGCTGTGCAAAGAGCGCGGCAATCGTCTGTGCAGCCGCGTCACAGGTTGCGGGCTGATTGGGCGAGGCCATCGAGACGGCTGCAAGAATCTGCTCTTGCAGTCCATGCCTGGCAACAAACAGGCGGTAAGCAGTCGTCGTAATGTGAAAACCGGGAGGCACCGGCAGACCAGCTGCCGCCAGGCGTGCCAGTGAAGCCCCTTTGCCTCCTACGCACGAAAGGCGGGCAGAGACGTCATCCAGTGCTAACACAAGAGGGCTATCCTGTTCATTATTTGCGTCGAAATCTCCTGAAATGATCGGTGCTTCTTCGTTCATACTTCTTCTTCCTGTCTAGTAGATCGGTTTTACACTCCGATAGAGTCTATTCACCTGTCGGATGTTTCTCGTGTCGCTCTGCTCTTCTTGTTCACAGCTCCTGTTCTTCCTTCGGAAGTGTGGGCGGGATCAGCCACAACTCAAGTTCTTCGCCCGTAGCGTACTGCAAGCAACCCTTTTGCACTCCCAGCACACGCTCCAGCGCATCCGCGTATGCCACGACGATTCGTTGGAGGCGGGACAGGTCAGAGGGCTCGCGTTCTGCCGAAAGGATCAGCTCAGCTGTAGCATCTCCGAGATCTTCGAGCAGGGATACGATCACTCTGGACGTCTGATCAGGATAGGGAGCCGTGAAAATGCCTTCTTCGACTCCCTCTTGGATGATCTCCTCCAGCATGGGAGCAAGTCGTTTGATACGAGCTCGGTAGAGTTTGTGACGCACGATGGCATTCTCATCACTGTACCAGATGTGCAGGAACGCCAGCACCAGGCGCTTGTGAGCTCTTTTCCAGTGGTCGAGCGTGGCAAAGAAGCGCTGGAGTTTGTCCAGAGCAGAAAGCTTGGGATCATGGATGATGGGGAGCACGAGCTGGGCTATTCTCTCCCCCATGCGTTCGACAAGGGCCTCAAGCAACGCTGGTTTGGAGTCAAAGTAGTGATAGAACGCCCCGGAGGAGATGTTCAGCTCGCCCAGAATATCGGCAATCGCCATCTGCTCGTAGCCTTTGGTTTCGACTCCGCGCTGGGTTGCATCGAGAATAGCGTTGCGTCGGGCTGCGTGAGCTGCTTCGTTGACAATGCGTGCCATAGTTTCCCTCCTCTCATTTGCAAAGTGTGGTTTTTTAACATTCCGCCCATTTAATTCGCAATTTTACATATTTGCGGTTAAATAGTCGGGATAGTTTTACGCTGATCGCCTGCTGTCAAATTTCATCTGTAATTGTACGAACCCTGTTTATCCGTGATAGGATACATAGAAATGGAACTGTTTCCGTGTGGACCTGCGTGTATATATTAAACGAGGATGAGAACAGTTCGTCGTAAACATGTTAGAGAAAGATGTGAAAAATCTATGAAGCAGTCTGTTCGGGGTGTGCGCAATCCTGCTGATTATGGATATCCTTCGCCTGATATTGCCGCACTTAAAGTAAAAGCTCTTGAAGTCACACGCCGTTTGACAGAATACTACGGGGAAGTTCCTTTCTCAAATAAAGATCCTATGAGTCAATTGGTCGATATTATCTTGTCACATCGTACACGAGACGAGCAGACAGCAGCAGCCTACGATAATCTCCTAAAATGCTTTGGTTCCTGGGAAGCGGTGCGCGATGCACCAACCAGTGAAGTGCAAGCGCAAATTGAAAATGTCAACTGGCCCGAGGTGAAAGCGCCACGTCTCCAAGCATTAATGCGCCGCATCACAGAGGAATGCGGCGCACTGAACCTGGATTTCCTGCGCGATTTGCCAGTTGAGGAGGGCGCCGCGTGGCTGAATCGCCTGGAGGGTGTGGGACCTAAAACGACTGCTTGTGTCCTGCTCTTTAGCTGTCAAAAGCCAATTTTGCCAGTAGATACACATGTCTGGCGTGTGAGTATTCGCCTGGGACTCATTGGAAAGAAAGTCTCAGCCGATGCCGCTCACGATCTCTTGCAAGCTTTACTGCCCCAGGATGCCAGAACGATCTACAATTTTCACAAGGCTTTGCTGCGGCATGGACAAAGGATCTGTGTGTATGAACGCCCGCGCTGCAATAAATGCCCGATCACCGATGTGTGCGACTACTACAATACGGTGGTGCGACCAAAATAAGTTCTGCGCTACTTGCTAAAAGTAGGATCTGACGGACAAGATTTTTTACTTCTTCTTTTGTCATACAGCGTTCTTCTTTCAAAGGGTGAAGAGGTTAAAATTGTAGGGTGTTCTCACCTTTGAAAAAGCGACAAGCGTGAATGAGCATCAGAATAGGGAAGAGATTACAATGACGTTCGTCGAAGAACCAGGCAAGGCTACGACACCGGGGGAACAGAAGGACCAGGGAGAAGTTCGGCTGGAAGCATCTGCAATCGAAACTCAGATACCATCTCCTCGTGAAACACAAAGCGAAGGGGAGAATGAAAATGAGCGTCTGCTGCTCTTCAGTGATGGGATTATCGCTTTCACGATTACTTTGGCGACTATTTCAATAAGGCTACCGTCTGGGAAAGAAACTACCGAGCTTCCGACCCTCTTAGCTGAACTGCTCCCGAATATCTTGACCTATGTGATCGGTTTCGTGATTGTTGGAAGCTATTGGTACGAGCATTGGCGCCTTTTTAGATATATCAAACACAGCACAACGACATTGGTTGTCCGCAACCTTCTCTTTTTGGCGTCTCTGGTGTTGCTTCCTTTCCTTTCCCACTATTATGGAGGCAATTTCTACCTGAATGGGGATCGGGATAGAGGGTATCTCTTCATCACCACCCTGTTGTTTTATACATTCCTCCTGGTAACGGGTATTCTGCTGTGGCTGGTCTGGAGGTATGTAAGCCGCAAGCATCGATTGATCGACGAAGCTCTCAGTCCGTCAGTGGTAAGGAATACGAACCTGCGGCTCCTCCGGGTTCCGTTAGCTATCATTATCTATCTTGTAGCCTTTATGGTATTCGATGCCAATCTCACTGCCAGTGTTCTGCCTGTGATTGTGTTCCTGCTGATCTGGGAGGGAGTGCGTCGCTTCCTACTCAGGCATACCCTTTCTTTAAAACCAACTGATACGCGTCGCCTTGTGATCTTCAATGATTGTGTGATGGCGATAGCTATCACATTGGTTGCCGCCCAGCTGGAATTGCCTGAACTGAAATTTGGAGCCAACATAGAAGAGGTAATTACTGGGCCGACGGTCGAGCATCTCTCCTCTATACTATTCATCTACCTTGTTGCGTTCTTGAATATTGGTATTCACTGGATGTCCCACTATCACATGTTCCGCATCATCAAGCGCTCAAATGCGTGGCTGGTTGTGCTCAATTTTGCCTTCTTGCTCTGTATCACGCTCTTGTTTCTCCCCACCAGCGCAAGCTTGCAATATGATAGCGTTTTTGCATCACGCTTCTATTACCTTGCTCAGACGATAACCGCGTCGCTGTTGGTTTTGATGTGGGTATATGCTATACAGAAGCATCGCTTGTTGGACGAGTCGGCGGATTCAACCAGGATCAGACGAACCACGGTGAGGCTGGTACGCAATCTGCTCATCTTTGCTGCGCTCGCCGTGCTGACGTTCATAGTGTCTACTCCGATAGATATTCTGGCCTACTTTTATGTCTATTTGCTAGGGGAATTTGTTGCATTTGCAATACACCGTGTACAGCGTCGAAAGCTTTCATCGGTGGAAAAGGAGGATTTGAAATCCACCAGAAAGTGAGTGAGAACCTTACTGGTAGACACAGATTCTACTCTAGCCCACAAAAAAGGAGAATCACAGTTGAAGCACAACTTCGCAACCGCGGCAAACTCATAGCAGAATAGGTTCATTACTACTCGAAGACTCTCACTCTAACCGTTTCATTTTCCTCTTTATATCTGCTTGCTACCTTGCTTAATCCGGACTGATAGTGCGAGGTGGAATGGGCACATCTGTGGTGTAGATATCCTCCGTCACATAGCTCTGCGGTTTGGGCATGACCTCCTCGCGATGATAGGAGCCACTCGCATCAGTATTCATTCCCGGCCCCCTTCTGCCATAGTTGTAGTGCCCAGTTTCCGCTGGTGAAAGTGGCCTCCTTGCGAACTGGGGCACACCTCTTACAGAGGTAACCTCAACATCAGGCACCTCATCGTAGAGGTCGTTGGGCACCCTATCGAGTTCCATGCGCTCCAGGTCAGTTTCACCGAGAGTAAGGAAGACCGTATTGTTCTTGATCTCATCTCTTGTGGCACTTAGCGGCACGTAATACACTTTTGGAAGCAACCGGCCACGCTCAACCAGAATATAACGGCTAAAGCGGGCCTGTATTTTGCCAAGCCACTTTCCCTGCGCGTCGACGACGCTCTGGCCGATCTTGAACTTCCACGGATCGACCTTTTCTGCTCGGTAAACGGTAACAAACTTCTCCTTCAACGGAGCCATCGGATCTTCCAAGGCCCATCCCAGGATGAAGACAAACACAAAGATCAAAGCAGTGAGAGATATCCAGGGCATACTGGAGATGAAAATTAACCCGCCCAACGTAATAGCAATGGCCAAACTGAGAAGAATCGGCCAGTAACTCGGGTTAGGTAGATGAATGTGCGATTTCGCTTCTTCTATCTCATCATCTTCTTGCTGCGCCAGTTGAGAAGCACTCAACTCATCCCGTGTGAAACTAGCGCTTTGAGGAGTACTTTCCATAAGCTCTTACATTCCTCCAGGATCTAAATATACCGTACAGCTTGCGGAGATATCTCATCGTGTTATTGTCTTACAGATAAGAGTAACAAATATATGAGAGTTGTGCAAGCATGGATTTAGGGGTCAACCTCCACCGAATTACGGGCTTGAATGAGCGTTACGTTCACCCATCTTTAACCTACTACTTTATCCCTCTCATACTCAACTGCACCCTCCCGCGCTGCCTATCCACCTTCAGCACACGTATCTGTACCACCTGGCCAACGGAAACCACTGTCAAAGGATCTTTCACATAACGATCCGCCATTTCCGAAATGTGTACCAGGCCATCCTGTTTAACACCGATATCGACAAAGGCGCCGAAGTCCACTACGTTGCGTACCGTGCCCTGCAAGATCATGCCCGTCTCCAAATCTTCCATCTTCAATACATCATGGCGCAGGATGGGAGCGGGCAGCGCATCGCGGGGGTCAAGGCCCGGCTTTGCCAGGTTCTCCAGGATGTCGTTGAGCGTTGGCAGACCAACCCCGATCCTTTTAGCGATTTCTGCCCAGGACGCCTGTTCGCCATCACCACGATTACCGCGTCCAAGCCTGTTTTGTAGATTGACGAACTGGCGGAACTGTGCTACCCGCTCAGCGGGTTTTGCCGCTCCCCCCTTTGTATCGCTACTCGCAGGAAGCATTTCAAGCAGAGCACGTGCAGCAGCATAGCTCTCAGGATGAATGAACGTGTTGTCCAGAGGCTCAACGCCATCTGCAACTTTGAGAAAGCCCGCGGCTTGCACAAAGGTGGCGGGGCCAAGGCCAGGCACCCTCTGCAGCTCTGCACGCGATTTGAAAGTGCCGTGCTCCTCGCGATATTTGACGATGGCATTTGCAACACGCGCATTGATACCTGAGACGTGCTTGAGTAGCGCGGGGGAGGCGGAATTGAGCTCAACGCCCGCGAAGTTGACGCAGGATACCACGACACGCTCGAGCATGGCTGCCAGTTCTTTCTGGTCTACGTCGTGTTGATAAAGCCCGACCCCCACGGCTTTGGGATCGATTTTCACCAATTCGGCTAGTGGCTCCTGCAAGCGGCGAGCTATCGAAATGGTGCCTCGCTGCGTCGCATCCAGCGTGGGGAACTCCTGTCGTGCCGCATCAGATGCTGAATAGACTGATGCGCCCGCCTCATTGACGATGACGTAACCTGTATGCCCACGTTTGCCCGTCTCCCGTTCAAGTTCGCGAATCAGCTCCGCGATCACCTGCTCTGTCTCACGCGAGGCAGTTCCATTGCCTATAGCAATCACGTCGATGTCGTGCTGCGCCAGCAACTTGCGTAGTGTTTGCTGCGCCTTCTCGGGCTGGTGCAAGTACATGGTGTCCGAATCGATGTATTTACCGGTCTCATCGACAATCGCGAGCTTACAGCCTGTGCGATAACCTGGATCGATACCCAGCACTTTGCACCCGCGCAGTGGTGGCTGTAACAGCAGGTTTCGCAAATTCGCCGCGAAGATGTTGATGGCATGCTCCTCGGCCTGGCGCGTGAGTTCTACACGCACCTCGCGCTCCATAGCAGGAGCAAGCAGGCGCTTATATCCATCCTCCATCGCTTGTGAGAGTTGTTTAGCGAAAGGTGAGGTCGCCTTGATTGGATAGTGCCGCTTGATATCTGCTTGTGACTGCTCATAGGGCAGCGAGACGCTCACACGCAGCACCTCTTCACGCTCAGCGCGGTTGAGCGCCAATACGCGATGGGGCACGAGTTTGGTGACACTCTCGTTGAAATCGTAGTAGAGTTGATAGACACGGTTGGGGTCCTTCTCTGCAATCTTTTCAGGGTCTACTAGCTTAGCAGAGATAGCGGACCCTTTGAAGAACGAGGTTCGCACGCCGCTGCGCACGTTGGCATCCTCTGCAATAATCTCGGCGACAATATCACGCGCTCCCGCATATACTTCCAGGCTCGTGTCAAGGCCCTTTTCGGTATCAAGAAACAGTCGCGCATGCTCCTCGAGGAGCGAGTTCACATCCCCTTTCAGTTCTGGCTGCTGTACTATGAGTTCAGCCAGTGGGGCAAGCCCTTTCTCACGAGCGACACTGGCGCGGGTTTTGCGTTTGGGACGATAGGGTAAATAGAGATCTTCTACTTCCTGCAGCGTGGAGGCGGCAAGAACAGCGGCGGCAAGTTCGGGTGTCAATTTGCCCTGCGTGTCGATCAGCCGTCGTACATCGGCCTTGCGTTCATGTAACGCACGTAAGGCGCTCGCTCGATCAGAGATGGCCTGAATTTGCACTTCGTCCAGGCTGCCAGTTACTTCCTTGCGATAGCGCGCAATAAACGGGATGGTATTACCCTCATCAAGTAACGCGATGGTTCGCGCAATCTGTCCGTTGTTTAAATTTAATTCAGTGCTAAGTGTGTGGGTTAGTTCTGCTATTGGAAGCGTCTCTTCAGCGATTGTTGTAGTAAGAGGTATTTCCTGGTTTGTCAAATACGGTGCCTACTTTCCAGGTATCTGCAAGGGATACCCTCTCTTCTGCATTTTTGCCCTGAATCTCGCTTTACCCAGTATACCACCAAGCCATCCAAACCCTATTGCACACAGTAATCCAACACCCAGGAGAATTGACAAGCTTGTACCTAGTGACTGAGTTGCCGGGTGATTAGGAAAAGCAGGTCCAACTACCTGCAACGCGTGACTCAGTACTCTGTTAGGGTTGAGAGGAATGCCAAGCCGCCTCGCTGCAGCTGTGTCAGCCTGTATACGTTGCGTTACTAATACTACGAAGCCTACAGTTGCTACTATCCAGAATACAATGGTACCGAAGATTCCTGACCAGAAACCTGCCAAGGCTCCGCGAGACGATCGTCCGCCCTTGCGGGTGGTCAGAAAACCTGCAAATAGGTAGAAAAGAAAGCCTACAAGTATTGCAACGTAGAAATATATTTCTTTTCTCAGAAGCACCACAATAAGCGCCGCCAGCAGTCCCTGGAGTAGGCCCCAAAGACAGCCCTGGCTAAATGGGCTGGGTAGCGGGTGATATTCAGGCATACTAGTCAGTGGCACAGCATGAGGACCGGCAGGTGGCATAGGATACACGGAGGGTTGAGGGCGTATGGACTGGCGTACAGGAGCAGGGGCAGGCACGCTTCGTCTGTCTATACTTGCTGGTTGTGATTGAACCGGTGGGATGGCTCGCTGGGTATACACAAAAGCAGTACCTGGTTTACTATCCGAGATAGTTGGATCATCATATGCAGTAAAACTCGGATTCTGCAATGCCTGGGCAAATTCGTTCATATTACGGTAACGTTGATCGGCATCAACAGCTAGCGCTTTCAGCAGCACATGCTCTGTATTCAACGAGAGCAGTGGATTGAGCAAACGTGGCGCTACCAGTGCATCGTGAAAGCTACGATTGATTGATGCAGGAGGAACTCTCAGGGTCAGCAGGAAATACATTGTGGTCGCCATTGCATAAATATCCGATTGGGGGCTGGTTTTGCCAACATACTGCTCAATAGGGCTAAATCCCTCTGAAACGGCCCGCACCATGGTCTGGGTGTCACTGTTGGGATCATAGAGCTTGGTCAGTCCAAAATCCACCAGAACCGAAGTCTGCTCAGGAGTCAATATTATATTGCTGGGCTTAATGTCGCGATGTATTACCGCGGGGTTACGGCTGTGCAGTTCATGTAGTACCTGCATAATTGGCAGGAGCCAGGAAAGGACTTCCTGTTCGCTACAAGGCCTTCCTCGTCGTTTGAGCAGTTGCAACAGGGTCTCTCCTTCAATCAATTGCATTACCAGGTAGAAACGTCCATTAAACTCAAAGGCATCATATACCTGGGGTAGGTGCTTGCTTTTGATGGTGAAGAGGACAGCAGCTTCCATGAGCGCCTGGCGTCGAGCAGACGGAGTAACATCGTAAGTTTCTTTGATAGCGCAAGGCCGATTCCCCTCGCTGGTATCGATGCCACGATAGACGGCCCCAAAGCCACCCCTATTGATGAGCGCATCGATGATGTAGTGTCCACCAATCGATGTCCCCGAATCCAGCGGCGATGAATCGGTCATATAAGTTTTCCTTTGAGAACTTCACTCAGGTCATAGCATATTATATCGCTTTTTGCATG
>WNGD01002689.1_pt1 | contig 45446 bp, 37 predicted proteins | sample 5400671 | NCBI WGS metagenome assembly WNGD01 (sample SAMN13153369, study PRJNA577476) | soil metagenome | isolation source: 40 cm soil or saprolite under grassland replicate 2 | place: USA:California | collected 2016-06-15 | reverse complement strand
AGGTTCCCGCATCGCCGCGTCGCAGTTCGACATCCCAGAGGAACGCGGAGTTTGCTTCCACACAGAGCAGCGGATCATAGGATCGTTTGCCGCGATAGCGCCGATTGTAGCCAACCTCAGCACCTTCTTGGCGACCAAATGAAGTGATCACGGTGCTGTCTAGATCGAAGATAAGTCGCGAACGACGCTCCGGCACGTGGATGAACCTGTGCAACAGGCGATCATTGATGCGATGTAATTCCTTGCGAAGATCAGCCGGGGCATTCAACAAGAATCGTCGCAAGGTCTGTGGGTCCGGAAAGCTGGGCAAGCCGGTCAGGTAGTGAAAGGTTGTATCCGGGCGTAAGAGAGATGCCGTCTCGATGACGATCGAGTCCCAATAAGATGACATAGACCAAAGCGAGCAAGAGTTGCGAAATGCTGTAGTCCCGACAGTGCCGTGGGTAATGAATTCTCCCAGCTATAAAGTTACGGATATGCAGCAGTCGCAGGAATTCGTTAAAGAAGTAGGTTCCGGAAAAGTGGCTCAGCCCCCGATTATTACAGGCGATTTTAACGCTTCGCGGGGATCTTCGAGTTTGCATGGTACATTAACCCATAGTTAGCATAAGCCGCAAAACGCCGACATGCACCGAACCCGCATCAAATGGGCCTATTATTGCACTTTTCGGTCTCCAATAGCGCCGGATTTAGGTGATAACCTGGAACCCCCGATCATCTCCGAGGCTAGCGAAAATGAACGCCGCGTTGCCTCTGCGGTGCATGTCCTCGTTGCCAAGCCACGATTCGAGGGGTTGAAGCACGCTCTTGTCATGAAGCACGACAATCTTCTTGGCCATCTCAAATTGCTTCCAGAATAGCGTCGTGCTCTCGAACTGTTCAACGAGGGCGCTCGCAGACTCGATTGGATACCGGGAGGTCTGACCGCAAAGTGTGGACAGGAGGCATACGGTCGCCAGCGACGTCCCGCAGATGACGCCAGATGCGCGTGCCACAATCAGGAATCCCTCCTACTTCCCAAAAAGCAAATTCTATGATGCCTATACATCAACAAAAAGCTGCTTCTTCTCGAAGGCCCTGGTAAACGCGGTTACCGGAGAAGTGGATTTCGAAATCGCCGGTTAACCTGCGTTAGCGTTGACGCCAAGGCCGAAGGACGAATTGCCAGGCGCGTTCTTTTTCTCCGGTTCCTGAACCACGCGAGGTTTCTATAGCGCTCGTCACAGGAAGCGGATGCGTTGGAGGTCCGCCACGTGGGCCGTTACCGAGGTGGCGCATCATTTCACGGATTTTTCTACCGCCGAACAGCAACAGAATCACGGTGAGGACAAACCAATGAATGGCGCTGAACTCTCCCACAGCACGACTCCTGCATGAATCTTAGCGCAAAAGCGCGCCCCGTGCACCCGGCGGCGGAAGTAAAGGTCTGACAAACGTTAAAACGTTAGTGCTTTATCGGATGCGCGTTGTCCCTGAGGAGTGAACGCAGGCGGAGAGTTCTGCGCGCGTCCGGTAAAGCCGTTAAAACGTTAGTGCTTTATCGGATGCAAACGCGGAAACCGGACAAGTGCCGTGACCGATTTCACTTGTACGGTAACCCGACTACACAGGCAAGTGACCGCCGACGGTCGAGTGGAAGCCGGGAGCCGATTCCGAAGAAAAAATGGGAGCGGAGGGAGCCCGCTCCCGTGAGAAAGATTGGAAAGTTCTCCGAAAGGTTAAGGCTTCGCTGCAACGGCTTTGGCTTTGGCAAGCTCAGGGACGACGCCGAGCTGCTGCATAAGGCCCAGAGCGTCCCAGTTGATCCAGCCTTCTGCCATCTTGCTTCCACTGAAGCGGGCGATGCTTACCCCGGAGATGGTGACCTGCTTCCCCGTTGGCGCAATCCCGCTGAGATCGCCTTTATGCGTACCCCGACAGGACCAACGGGCAATCACAGTTTCGCCTTCGGCAATGATGTCCTCGATCGTCAATCGAAGGTCGGGGAAAGCAGTGCGGTAGAGCGTCGCTCTTTTCTTTTCACTCTCCGGGCCACGCCCAAAATCGGGTGACGAAGCGTCATGATGTTCGCAGTTGGGGGTAAAGAGCTCGTCTGCCACTGACAGATTGCCCTTGTTCCAAACTTCTTCAAACAGACGACGGACGATAGTTTTGTTTACTTCTGACATGGGGTGTTCTCCTTTTTGAGAAATTCGAAATCTATCTTCGCATGAAGCGAGTCGGGCTCGAATGTTATGGCCTGGAACCGCTGCGGTCCTGGGCGTGCAGTTCTCTACGTCGGGACAGAAGGTTAGGCCCGGCGCGGGCGGAGAAAAACGAGTCGAGGACGTACTGCCCTCTTGGCGCTCGACGCAGAGCTAGCTGTTAAAGAAACTGCGGTTAGACTACGGAGCGGGAGTCTCACCTCAAAGGGCGAAACTTCGAAGTGATCCTGTTCCTCGCGGACGTGCGTGTCAAGGAGAATCGAAAAATGCTTCTGTGCAAAACGAGCGGCGGCATAATCCGCTTGCCTGATAAACGCTTACCGGTAAAGTCCTATTAAAGGGCCAGTACCCGATCAGGCTTCTCCGACGTGCTCCTTCTACTCGCATCGTCAACGATGCCGTTCGCCAATCTGCCGGTAAGTGAACGACTGTCCGTTCCTGTTGAGGAGTGGCAGAAGCCGCGTAAACGCTGAGGTTTTTAGGGGAATCTTCGTTTGCTATGTCTTTTCCGCCGAAGATTAGGACCTTGGATGGTGACAAATTGCGATCATGCTCTGGCGCGAGTCCTTGACGACGCTCACCTCGTGGGTCTACGCTTTTGACCAAGTAGCCACAGCGCAAGCTTGACTTTCAAATAGTGAACTTCCGGCGCTCCGCACCAGCGCAGAGCCATCGTTGACGCCAGTGCAGGAGGCCAGGAGAGGTGTAGCAGTGTATCGGGCGTACGATATTTTTGAATTCATGCCTGATGGTTCCACCATCAAGAGAGCCGCCGTCTCCGGGCTGGAGTTTGCCAAGCTCGCCCTCGAAGAGCTATCGAAACGCACTACGAACGAATGCTTGGCCTCCGATGAAAAAACACACCAGGTTGTGGCGCAAATGAATGTGCCTTCGGCAAAGCGAACGATCAAGCTGATTTTCCAGATTTCCTACGACGAAGCAGCAGGACTTCGAAGAACCGAAGTGCTCAGGAGCCGTGGATATGGCGTTATCTCTGTATTGGGCAACGAAGCCGCCAAGGTTCTTTTAAGCTCGATTCAGCATTACGACCTCTTTATCGTGGGTCACGCAGCGACTGAAGAAACCAGAAGAGAAATTGTTGATTGGCTCAAGGCGAACTATCCGCAGGTCAAGATTCTTGCCATGAATCCGCCTTGCCAGCAAATGACCAATGCCGATTACAACGCGCTACAGAACGGCCCCGAAAGCTGGCTACCGATTGTCACGGAACGGTTCGCAAACTCCACCGAGACAGGCGCAGCGTAGGTGGGCCCAGAGGGCGCAAAAGCTTAACCGCCAGAATACGGGAATGCGGACACTGTAGAGCACCGGGAGGCGCAAATGGGCTCAACACCTTCGCAGGCACGCTTGTCCGACGAAGCCGCGCGGGTTACTTCCGTTGTTTGGTAGCTAGAAGCTCGCTCCGCGTATCCCATTCACTGGTCTGTGTTAGGAAGTCCAGTCCAACGGCAAATCCTTTCGGACTGTGCGGCAGACAGTAAACTACTCTCGCCCTGGCCCATGTGTTACCAGTGGGCGATTTGAGGCCTACATGCGAGTCAGCCTCCCAAGATCGCTCCGTCGCCACGCGCACTCCATGAGAACTAACATTTTCGACGGAGGCTAACTCGCCGACGTGCGGAGCATGCACGGCAAAGATTAGCACCAGGAATTGCTCAGGGGTGCGCGGATGTCTCCGGGCATCCAGCATGCGGCCTCACTTTATCGACGTGGTGCTTGGGATGCAAATACGCTGGGGTTCCCCGTATCGTAGCAAGCAGCCAATCCTAGCGTCAATCAGGGAGCGCCGGGTTCGCCCGGTTAAACCGGCGTGTCGTAGGGAATGAAAGAGTCCCACAAGAAAGGAGACAGCGACTCCATCTTGGCCCTCAGTCTTGCAGGTGACATCGCGAGGTGTCGCCCGAAGCGTAGACAGCGGTATCGGTGGGGCCGGGCTATTGAACTTCGAAAAACGCAAAACCAGGACGCCAACTCTCTCCTGATTGGAGGAAGGCAACACGGCTGTTACGCGGTAATCGCGAGCGAGCAGTCGGTCCTGCGTAGTCGTAGAACCCGCGCACGCTGAGAAACAACATGCACGAGAACCGGGAGACCTCTGGAGCGCCTCGGCCCGCAAGGGAACGAGGCCGGTCCGCGAAGGCGCAAAGCCACACGGCGGACACGCACGCTCTGGAGGAGTCGGACCGCGCCATACTATCGATGAACCAGACGAACAAAGAAGTGCGATCTTCGGCGGAGTCTGGGGAGAAAAGGGCGCGGGCCAAGGAGAACATCGTTCAATCTGACACAGCCCGACACAGAGCGGGGAAGTGAGTGTTCCAAGGATTGCGCGGTGTGCGAGGAGCCGACACTCCTCGTCAATCATCCAAGGTGGGAGCCGTATGCGCTAATGCCGCTCGTACGGTTCTGTGCGGGGGGCGATCAGCGATGGTCGTCCCTACCGCGACTCGAATGCCTCTTGTCAAGCCTCTGAATGCTTATGCTAGGATAGCCGCTCATGGATACCGCGAGAGACTGGCAACTCACGCGGCGCTATCGGTGCCCGAGCTGTGGCAAGCGTTACGTCGTCGCGGACTGGAAGCAGAATCCGAAGTGTCGGCAGTGTGGAGCCGAACTTCGCATCGATGACTCGCCGGGCAAACCGCCCCAGGCCGAGCCTAGCCAACAACGCTAACCGATACTGAATCCCGCGATACGAGCCACCCTACCAATACCAGCAACACGTTAACGCCGCAGCCCACGGGCTGCCCGCAGTACCGTGCAAAGGGACGTTGGGGTATTCTGGGGTTTCCCCCGCACCGCCCGCCGCGCTGATCTGACGCTACGGACCTATAATTCTTTCTGCCGGTTTCACACATAGAATTTTGGGGGAGGTGAACCATGAGTCGCCCTTGGGTCTTTGTTCTATGTTTCTTACTTTTCTCCGCGTCTAGCTTGGGTCAATCCACTTCGAGCGAATCACAAGGTATGCAAGCTCTGGTGGCGGAGGTTCGACAACTGAGAGAGGATTTGCATACTACCAATGGATACGCGCTCAAAGCGCAAGTCCTCCTTTATCGCTTGCAGGTTCAGGAAGCGACCGTAGCGCGTGTCTCGCAACATCTCAACGACGTGCGTTCAAAACTCGCGGCGATCCAGGAACATCAGAGACAGTTGGTGGGCACCATGAAATATTATGAAAAAATCGCAGACGACAGTGAGGCTTCGCCGGCACAGCAGAAAGAGGCCCAACAGCAGGTTTCTTCGATCAAAACAGAACTCCCATCCGTAGCGGCGCAAGAACAGCAAGCGCAAACCGCAGAAATGGAGGCCGAGGAACAACTGCGGGCCGAGCAGGCAAAACTCGACGGCCTCGAAGATCGCGTGGACCGACTGGAAAAGGAGTTGAACGGCAATCCGCACTAAACGAGAAGAGACGGTTCCAGAGCAGAAAAGCGAAGGTTATTTGCTGCCGCACCAATGTCGCACGGTTTGCGGAAGCCTGTTACGAATCTCTGAAGCCGAGCCGCGTGTATCCGTCTGGCGGATTCATCAGTGGTTAGCCAAGTTGTGCCGCCGCGAAAACAGATTCACGCCGCCATCAGATTTGACGGCGACGGCGCGGTAGCCATCGAGACTATCCGTGCGGTCAGTGTTCGGGGTAAGATTCGCAGGATTGTTGGACGCGATTCGATGCACATTGACCATGACAATCTGAGTCTTGGGAACGAGAGCGACGTAGAGCAGAAGATTGTCATGCCTCTCCTGACAGGTTCAGTCTATCTTGAGATACCTCAGGACCGTATTTTCATTTCACAAAGCAGTATCTCGCGCCTACGATTCTCGACAAGTAGCGGAGAAGACCTTCGGCTACTTCCCCGATTATTCAGTCTGGATGTACGGTTTTCCAGTTTTAATCGTTGAGGCGAAAGCCCCCGATGTGTCTTCCGAATCGGCGTATCGTGAGGCGAGTTTGTACGCGCGACATTTGAACCAGAAATATCCTGCTGACTTCAACCCATGCCGCTTCATAATTAGCACGAGTGGTCGAGACCTCCTCTTTGGACATTGGGACTGCAATCCAATCCTCGCGATTCTGGTCAAGAACTTGCGGGTTGGCTCCTCGGACCTAGATAATCTGATTAAACAGTGTCACCACACCGTCCTACAGGCGTTTGCACTTAGCTGCCTAGCTCGTGCGCGCGCCGCAAGATCTTTTTATTCATACAACGCAGCTGGAGGGCAAGCTCTCCTGACCGCCCGACGCCCACCAAATTCCTTCGCCGCCGACCTGTCGCCACTCCTTCGAAGATATTTTTTCTCTTCAAATCAGGAAAACATAAAAGAAATAATCGAGCGCGCGTACGTTTCCTCGTCAGAGATCACGGAATACGACAAGATCTTGGAAGCGCTGCTCAAGGAAAGGCTGTATACAAGGACGGGCACATTGTCGCAGCGGCTGGAGCCCGGCCGCCATCGCGAAGAACATGTCGCCCATGCGATTGAAGAGTTCTCGCGCGTCCGTCCCGAGACAGGACAGTTGCAGATAATTCAAGGCGCGGTTGGAAGCGGGAAATCTCTTTTCGCGCGGCGTTATAAGGAAGTACTACAACCGGAAGACCATAAAGGACGATGTAGATGGTCGTTCGTTGACTTCAATGCTAGCCCAGCGGACCTTTCTCATGCAGAACTATGGCTATGCAAAGCCTTCATCGAAGGCTTTGAGTACGAGAATCCCGCACTCGATCTCTCTTCCAAAGAAGTATTACGAGGAATTTTTTCGCGCAACATCCAGAGGCGTAAGTATATTTATGAGGAATTGGAAAAGAACGCTCCTGAACAGGCAGCTGTGGCTAAGGCAACGGACCTAGCCAAGTGGCAGGACGATGCGGCGGAGATGGTAGACGGTATCGCAAACTATGTCCTTGGCATCCGCAAGGAAGTGCTAGCTAGCTAGTTGTGGTGATGGACAACGTTGACCGACTTGAGCTCAAAAATCAACTTGATGCATTCCAACTCGCGCTTTGGTTTATGCACAAAACGCGCTCCTTTGTTATTCTACAGATGCGCGACGAAACCTACGAGCGTTACAAGAATCAACCACCACTTGATACGTTCAGGACCGGGATTACATTCCACATAACGCCACCGCGGTTCCTTGACGTCGTAAAAAAGCGCCTGGAACTGAGCCTCGAATACCTAGAGGCTGAAGCAAAGGAAAAGCAAAGCTTCACCATCGAAACGGGCGCCCGAGTTAGCTACCACAAGTCTCACTTGCAAGCATTTCTTCGCGGTCTGTACATAGAACTGTTCGAGCGAAAGCGCAACATATCACGCGTTCTCGAATCTCTTGCAGGGAGAGATGTAAGACGCGCTTTGGAAATGTTTGTCAGCATCATCATGTCTGGTCATCTCAGCCCTGCGGCTCTTACCTCCACGGCCATCGGTGGCGGAGCAGTCTCCATAAGCGAACGCCGAATCCTCAAAATCTTGATGCGGACCGAATATGCATTCTTCAGTAACCACAGCGGTTTCATCTCAAATATCTTTAGCTACGACCCAGACTGGCAGAAGCCTGACAATTTTCTCCTGATCGAAATCCTCTATTCCTTGGCTCGCAATCGCAAGCGCGTAGGGCAAATGGCCTAGAAGGTTACTTCACCTGTCCAAGTATCGCCGAAGATTTACAGAAACTCGGATATGTGCCGGAGGACACGCTAGCGGCCCTAAATCTACTGCTAAACAGACAGCTCATTGCCGCTGACCACATGAATTTCAGGAAGGTGGAATTTGACGACTGCGTTCGCATCCTAGCGTCTGGATTCATCCATGTTCGGGTCCTGGCTGGTCGAATTGAATACCTCTATGGAGTTCTGCCGACCACTCCTCTGACCGATAAAGGGGTTGCTGACCGTTTGACCGATGTGGTGAAGAACGAATCGATACGCGGCAAGGTCGGGTCGTATCAAACCGTAACCGCCGTTGAAGCATTCTTTAAGTATCTAATTCAAGAGAGGGAGTTTCTCTCGAACCCATTCTTGCAGACCGCAGAGACAGGAAGGGATTACGTATTAGCACACATCCAACAGGCTATCGAACACTTCAAAAACGTGAATGCCACGTTCAGCTCGGACACTGACGCGCTAGACGTTTAGAGCCCCGCTTTGAACTTTGTCAGATCTCCCAAGCCCAACTTGAACGAAATATCCTCATTTTGTTCATCGCTGTCCATGTGCGCTCTTCCCACATGAGACTTCTTGGATTGCCCGGCGTGGGCGTCAGGACGCCTGATCGCGCCGTTCCTGCTTGTTCCAAAATACTGCCAAGGGATTTTGCAATGCACGCAGGGTGAGGCGTCCAGGCTGTGGCAGCTGGGGCTGCTGTTACCTGAACGCCACCCAGCGCGGGCTGATGCGTAAACGGGTTAGTTGCTTCCGGAAGAGGAAGAGGCCGCGCCCTTCTTGGGAGTTGCGGCCAGAAGAGCCTCGGTGCTAGGCACCGAAAGAGTGTAGGCGTAGTTTGCTGTTTCAATGCGACTGAGGAAATGCTGATCACCCACGGTCGCAAAGGCGAGCTTGGCTTTGTCATGAGGAGTGCCTTCCGCATCAGTGGCAAACAGAACGACACCGACATGATTTTCCATGCTGCTGAGTAGCAGGATTCTGGAGTCCCAATCGTTGAGACGCGAGATTTTGTATTCGCCTGCCGGAAACGTCTGACCGGCGGCTACGAACTGAAAGGGGATCTTCACTACGACTAGGGCCTGGGCCTTCGCGGGGATGGTGAGGCCAGCGACGCCAACCAGGACCAAAAGCAGACGCACGAGTAGCTTTTTCACGGTTTCTCCTTTGCACGTTTCGGTGTCGTTGCGGGGTAAACGACGCTTCGGAGGCTGAGGATTCCTCGGGCGGCGCTACGAACCACTCTTGCAACAATCTGCCGCAAAACGCTTACAACCGGTAAGACGCCCTCGTAGACGAAAGGTTTCGCCGACTCCATATGAAAAGAATCGAGATGACCTATGAAATCTTTGAATGTAAATTTTTTCGCGGGAGTGCAACATTCTCGAGGTAAGCAGCATCGCGCTGCGCTGCGCCGCAACACTGTCGCAATCGGCGAGGAGAGGACAAAGCGGCGGCAAGTCGCTGCACTCCAAAAGAAGATGCCACCCTAAAGGGTGTCATCCGTCGAGGATGACCAGAAACGCGGAAGTAAATCCGTGCTGCCTTCCGAAAACCCTTTTTGGGCTTGCGGCAGCCGCGGGAGCGTTTGTTCGATCTTGCGGATAGTTCGTTGAAGTCGTCGAAGCTGGTGTCAATAGAACCGCTCGTTCACTTACTTGACCCAAATTCGCTCTTTAAGATTTCTTGGTTTGCTCACCCGCAGGGCGGCGGGATGAACACCGGGACACCATTCGTCCGGCACGCCGCCGTAGCAACGCAGCCAGGGCCATCGCCCAGGCGCGGAACGAACGGGGAGAGCTACCGGGATTTCCGGCCCTTTGTTTGATCTTTTACAAGATGGGGTTCACTTAACGCTCACGATATACTGATAGGGCATTCAGACGAGGCTTGTTCTACAGCCTCACCAACCGTGCGAAAGCAACGGTGGTAGTCGCCAGACGATGCGCCCAAGGAAAGGGAAACGATGAAAAACAAGACCCATCCGACCGCGTACACCTGCGAAGAGATGATGCTCGATATACTCGCGGCAATCAAGGAAATGACGCCTCGTGAGAAAGCGCAAATACGAGTCGAGCTGCGAAAAGATTTCGGCATGCCTGCGCAGCCGGAACCGGATTTGTGGATGAACTGAGGAGATCGCAGAGGGGAGCGATGCGAGATCAAACATACATCGAGGCGATGTGGATTATGTTTCTACGAGCACCTGGACGACCGACGGCACCGGGCGAAGTGGTGGACCTGGGCGAGATCGGTGCGACGAAAACCAAGGACTGGGAAAGGCTGACGCCGTATTCCCCGGCTGTGAGAATTTGGGTGTGAAGTTCGACAACGAACATCCGCTGCTGGCTTTTGTGAATGACCTGGAGGAACCGGAGAAGCCACCAGATTTTTTGGTAACAAAATGATGTTCCCGATCATCAATGCAGAAGACTGGACTTGTCCGTGTGGACGAAGACGGGAAGTGCTCGGAGAACCAGGGAAACGCCAGTTACGATGTGTTGTGTGTGAGGGGTATGGCGGACCCTTCCTAACGAAACAGGATCGTGCATGGCTGGCAAGCATCAACGTGTTGCTGGCTCCGCCTGGGAGAATGCAGGAACTCATCGAGATAGCACGACAACGCAGCCTGACATCGGATGAGAAACAGGAATTGCAAATCCTGTTCACGAGGCTTGCCCAACAAGATGTTCAGGTTCTGCGTGATGAGGGCTTGTGAAATGCATTGCCTACGGTCGAACGGCACCGAAAGGAAATGGTTCAGGACCCGCGAAGCTGCTGAAAAATTCGGCGCTGATCCCAAGAATCATCCGGTTTATCTCGGAGATGTAGCGCATGTGTGCGGTAAGTGTGGTTTCCGGCATCTCTCCAGGCCGGAGTGGTTGTTCCCTGAATGCGAGACGTTGGAAGAAAATGCGACCGTAAACTGATGCCAAAACTTCTGAAACCTGACACCACGACCAGGAGACCCGCCTGCGTCATTCTCCAGGCGTTTCACGGGAGGGGGATCGGGGGAACCGTGCTACGCGTATTCCATGACTGGACAATTACGCCCGTTAAAACGCTCGTAAAGGTCACGGCGACTGGCTGGGAGATTGAGGAATTTGCAAGAAAAGGCTAAAACAGGCTACGTCTAGTTGCACCCAAGTTGCACCCAGACCTATCGTTTGGCTCCGTTTGCGACCGTTGTTTTTGCTTGGTAAATCGTTGATTTTTCGAGTTTCCGGCGTTTTAGAACAGGTCGTTCAGCCCTCTCAAGGCTAAAATCAGGGTTCGAATCCCGGTATCGCTGCCAAATCTTTTCAAGCACCATTCAGGATTCCCGTCAGAATCGGCTAAGACCATAAAATCATTGGACTTACGCAGCTATCTTGTCATCGGCGCGCGGTCTCAAGTTTGTCTCCTAACGAGCGGCGCTCACTCTGGAACGGATCGCTAAGCGATGGACGAGGAAAGCGACCGTTTGACCGACATCCTTGTGAAGCCGTGCCCTCCGTCTTAACGATTCAGACACTCCCCGGGCATTTTGTCCGCGTGCCACGGGAGTCTCCTCTATACTTTTCCTATCGAAAAACCACCATGTTCCAGCACCTTGATATCGTGATTTCTTTTGTCGTCCTCATCCTCCTCGCCAGCCTGTTCATCACGGCGGCCACGCAGGTTGTCGTCAGCCTGCTAGGCCTGCGCGGTGCCAATTTGCGGCGCGGCCTACTGGACCTAATCGAAACCGCCTATCCGGATCAGGAAGCCAGACGCTGGGCAAAGGAAATTGCCCGCAGAGTCTTGCGTCACCCCACGATTTCTGACTCGATCTTTTCGCGCTTTCGCCTTCGTGCGGACCGGATCCCCTTCATTGCGCCGGAGACCGCAGGGAAACTGCAAGGCGCCAGCGCCGCAATTCCCCTGTTGCCGTGGATCATGGGTGGGGTTGCAGGCTTTTTCATCACTCCAATCGTAGTGGCGATTGCCAAGCGCCTGTTCTCCGCAGCTATTTGCCAATATTCGGACTTTCTGGCTGGCTACGTTTCAGCGATCAATTTCTGCACCCATCCCTGGCGCACCGGGGCGCTCGCAGGAGCGATTCTTGGCGGGCTGCTCAGCCGTTGGCGCCTGGCCACTTCAGTCCGTGTCGATGAGCTGCTCGCCGTCCTCGAAAAGCTCGCCGAACCGCTTCCGGGAACCCTGCCCGATGCTGCCCAGCGCGCAATGCTCACGATCGCGTGGAGGGAGCCGACCGCTGGCGCGAGGCCAGAAGCGGAGCAAGCGGCTCGGCCTGTCCACTCGAGGCCCTATTTCGATGAGGGCATCGCCTCGCTGCCGAGTGAAGGTCTCTCCCCGGCGACTGCGGATTTCGAGGAAGGCATCGTTCGCCACGCGGAGCCGGTCGAAACGGAGGGAAGAATCGCCGTTGCGGTGGAAAACTCGACAGTGCAAACGAAGGAACCCGAGCCGGAATCCATTCCTGCCACGGAAGGATTGACCGAGGTCTCTACTCCGCCCGAGCCGCGCTTGGAAGGCGTGCGGGCCTGGTTCGATCACGTCATGGACAGGGCTTCGCAGCGCTTTACTCTGCAAGCACGCCTTGTAACGGTGGTGCTCTCTTGTATCTTCGTCTTTGCCGGGCGCTTTGACGCCGTTTGGCTGTTGCGGTCGATGTCCCAAAGAGCCGAATTGCGCGCCGGACTGGCCGCCACCGCGGAAGGGCTTGACAAGCACGCGGAGCAATTCTCCCGGTCAAAGCCAGGCGCTCGCACCGTTGTGCCCGACGTCTATCGCAAGGCCATGGTCTCCATTTTGCGCACCATTCCCGGCGTCCCTGAAGGGAGCGACGCAAGACCTCCGGTAAAGCACAGAGCACGGGCGAAAGATCGAGAAAAAGCCGCCGCCACCCCGGCTCCCACCGAAGACAGTGTCACCGCCGGCGCGAAATCCAAAGCGATGCACGAGCTCGAAACTGCGCCGGGATTTGCCAGCCGAGAGGACGCCGAGTCTTGGCTGCGCAAGACCTTGGATGGAAATCCCGCACGCGAGAGCCTGGCTGCCGCCTACCAGCAAGAGGTGAACGCCGAGCTGGTCAGCGATTCCGACAAGCTCATTGACGAGTCCGCTTCGCTGAGGAGCGAACTCACGCGCTCGGAGTTCAAGCTCTTCCACGACGGACAAGCCGGGCCGCTGTCCCCGAGCGAACTAGCAAGCCTTTTGGTCACCGTAGCATTTCTGAGCCTGGGCGCGGCGTTTTGCTACAACACGCTTAAGAAACTCGCGAGCCTCCGCCCGCAATTGGCAATCAGCCAAGATCTCGAGCGCAACCACGAGAAGCCGGCCTAGGAAATCCCCAGCGAAAATTGTCGTGACGTGAATCGCCGGCGATATGGAACGCTTGACAGAAAAGCGGGGCGGGTCGAGGCTTATCCGCAAATCCACCTCGAAATTCGCCGTACGGCAGACCATGCCCAGTGCGTGCGAAGTGACCGCTGCGGCAGCAGCAACCCGATAACGTCCCTGCTTTCCACTCTGTCTTTTTGCGGGGCGTGGCAGGAGCAACGCCATGCCCCTGGTGTTGAACGGTAGTTTTGCGCTGCCAAATTGGTCGATCCTTCCCGCGTTTTTCCACAGCCGTTGACGTTTCTTCCATCCATTGCATCAGGTCTTTCGATTGACGCTTGCAACGCGCCCGCGATACGCTATTGCGCTCGCCAGTGTTCGGACCTGAGCGTGAGCCCGATTCCAATTTGAGGAGCTTCATGTCGAACGAACTTCGCAATTTCCTAGCCCTTTCTTACGATGAGCTGGAGCAATTGAATCTGAAGGCCAAAGAACAGCGCAAAAATCGCGTGGCCGCGCACAAAATCCAGGAAGAGCGCCTCAAGTACCTCACCGACGAAAAACGCATTAAAGCCGTCACCGTTTTGTTCAGCGACCTCGAAGGCCGCCTGCACATGCTCGACTATGACAAGAAGTTCCTCATCAAGAGCTGGGACAACTTGACCTTCGACGGTTCCTCCATTCGCGGCTTCACCGCGCAGCGCGAAAGCGATCTTCGCCTAGCCATGGATTGGGGCTCTTTCTACTGGCCTCCTGCGGACGTATTCGGCTCCGGCAAAGTTCTGGTCTTCGGGCATGTCATCGACAAGGATGGGACGCCCTACACCGCGGACATTCGCGGCGTCCTCAAGGGCTACGCCGACGGGCTGTTCGACAAGAAGGGCTACACGCTCAACGCCGCCAATGAAATCGAGGGCTTCCTCTTCGCCGGCCCCAACGCCGAGCGCCGCTATCACGAAACCGGCAAATTCGAATACGTCAACACCGGCGGCTACTACCACTCGCTTCCCGGCGACCCTTTGCGCACCTTCATCGACGCCACGGCCGAGGTTCAGCGCGCCATGGGCTTCCAGAACGAAAAGGATCATCCCGAAGTCGCGCCCTCGCAATTCGAAATCAACTACGGCTACGGCGAAGTGGTGCAAGCCGCCGACCAGATTCAACTTTACAAATTAGTTTGCCGCCAAGTCGCCACCAATATGGGCTTCACCGCCAGCTTCCTTCCCAAACCCATCGTTGGCGTCAATGGCAGTGGCATGCACACCAACGTTTCCGTCAGCAAAGATGGCAAAAATCTTTTCTGGGATCCCGAAGGTGAGGAAAAGCTGAGCCCGTTTGGCTGGGACTTTGTCGACCGTATTCTCACCCACGGCAACGACATGTGCTTGCTCATCAATTCGAGCGTCAACGCCTACCGCCGCCTCGACCCGCACTTCGAAGCACCCAATCAGCTCAACGCTTCTCCTACCAACCGTGGCGCGATGGTGCGCATCCCCATCGGCAACGAACGCAGTATGCGCACCGAAGTGCGTGCAGTCGCTCCCGACTCCAATCCCTACCTGGTGATGTACGCGATCTTCAAGTCTGGCTTGGACGGCGAAATCGCCCAGATCAAGAATCTGCGATCCGCCCAGCGCTACTTGCCGGACAACATCTACACCGCGATCGAAAATTTCGAAAAGGCCGAATGGACCACGGCGCTCCTTGGCGCCGACGTGAAGGCCCGCTACGTTGAACTCAAGCGCACCGCCGCGGATCGCTGCCCGCGGTCACTCGGCACCATCGTGAAAGCGCAAGAGGTTCAGTTCCACCACGAGGTCTACAACCAGTTCCTCTGGAACCTGTTCTAGCACCCTTCCTTGTTGCGAATTGGCGGGGCACGATAGGATCGTCCCCCAGGGAAACCCGCTGCGCCCACCCATGAGGGAACAAAAACCACAACCCGTGGCGGTGTGCACTCGCTGCGGAGCCGTTTCCTACTCCCCGGAGATGATGAATGGCCAATGCTCTCAGGTGATTGTGGGCAAGCGCTGCCCGACGTGATTGGCAGCGCGGGAAACAAAGCCGAATGGGAGGCCTGCCCCGGCTGTCTGGCTACCGGACCCGCAAATGAGAAACCGTGCGGGCAATGCTGCGGAGTCGGCTGGGTGTATGTCCGCAACCGCAAGCAATGAGGGAACTGACAGGTTGGCCTTTTTCGCACTTCGAGCTGCCTATTCTCTCCGTTTTCCTCCATCGTTCTTTGGAGCTTGCAAGGCAGCGAAAAGAATTTCGGGCACGCAACCCCGATATTTCTTGCAGGTCCAGAGGAGTTAGGCCGCGAAATTGCGTCCTGAAGGCCTCGGTCTGAACTTTACTCCTGACTCCTGCGTCCCTACGACGGCCTTAGCGACTCCCGAACCTGCGCGTGGCGGTGATGCCCTTGGCTTCGGTGATGGAGAGGGTGGCGCCGGCGGCTGCGCCGGGGAGGCGGTCGAGCTGACCGCTCGGCCAGCGAACTTCGATGGAGTCGGCTTTGTCGCGCTGGCCCAGGCCAAACGTGAGGACCAGTTCGCTCGCGGAAAGATAGCTCGAGCCGCTGTGCAGCGTCTTGGTTTGCGTGTCTCCGTCGGCGGTGAGCTTCACGACGGCGCCAATGCCGTCGCGGTTGGATTTCGTGCCGATAAGCTTGATGCGGAGACTGCGATTCGATGCTGCAGGGCCCTGCGCTTCGTTGCGGAACAAGTACACGGGGCCGCCGTTGGCCGAGAGCAGCAAATCCAGACGGCCGTCATTGTTAATATCCGCGTAGGCCGCGCCGCGACCGACGCGCGGAGAGGCGAACGCCGCGCCCATGGAGTTTGTCACTTCCACGAACTTTCCTTTGCCCACGTTGCGGAACAGGTGCGGCGCCATGGCGTAGGTGACGTTGGCCTGCACCTTCTGGATGTCGGCGTCAATGTGGCCGTTGGCGATGAAAACGTCCGGCCAACCGTCGAGGTCGTAGTCAAAAAAGAAGCATCCGAAGCCCAGGGTGAGCAGCGAGGCGCGGCCGATTTCCGAGCGCGGCGCTTCGTCGACAAAGAGCCCCTTGCCTTCGTTGTGGTAGAGCGAAACCATCTGGTTCGAGAAATTGGTGATGAGCACGCTGGAGTAGCCGGAATGATCGTAGTCGGCGGAGTCCACGCCCATGCCCGCGCGCGCCACGCCGTCTTCGCTGAAGGCCACGCCGGCCACGACGGCTCTTTCGCTGAAGGTGCCGTTGCCGTTGTTGCGATAGAGCTTGTTGGGCTGTGTGTCGTTGGAGAACAGAAGGTCGGGCCAGCCGTCGTTGTCGTAATCGAGCACGGCCACACCGAGAGTCTTCGAAGTGGAGTCGCCGAGACCGGCTTTTTGCGTCACGTCTTCAAACGTGCCGTTGCCGCGGTTGTGCCAGAGCCGCACGGCCGTGCCTTTGTACGATTCCGGCGTGCAATACGATTTGCTCTTGCCGTCGAGCGTGCAATAGAGATCCGTCTCGGGCGTCCACTGGACGTAATTGCCAACCACGAGATCCAAGTGGCCGTCTTTGTCATAATCCACCCAGGCGGCGCTGGTGCTGAATCCTTTCGGGGCTTGCAATCCCGCTTTTTGCGTCACGTCGGCGAAGGTGCCGTTGCCATTGTTGTGAAACAGATGATTTTGCCCGTAGGCAGTGACGAACAGGTCGTCATTGCCGTCGTTATCGTAATCGCCGACGGCCACGCCCATGCCATAGAGCTCGATGTCCAAACCGGCTTTTCGCGTCGCGTCGGTGAACGTGCCGTCGTGATTGTTGTGATAGAGCTTAGGAGTTGAATGCTTGCGAAGGTGGCCGGGCCAGTCCATGCCGTTGACGAGAAAAATGTCCGGCCAGCCGTCGTTGTCGTAGTCGATGAAGGCCACGCCGGGGCCCATGGTTTCCGGGAGATATTTTGTGCCGAAGGCGCCGTTGTTGTGGAGGAAATGGATTCCGGCCTGTGGCGTGACGTCGCGGAATTGAATAGCGGAGGTTTCGGGCGCAGCGCCAACACCGGTTTTCACAACCAAGGCAAGTCCAACCGCAAGTGCGGCGAACGGACGTTTCACCATGCCCCCGTTTCAGTCGCGGCCGACGCCGAGGGCGTCGGCGACGCGATTGATGTAGTTGAACCAGGACGCAATCAGGGTAATTTGCAGGATGCCACGGTCGTCAAAGCCTGCCGCGCGCAGCCGCGAGTGATCTTCCAGACTGCATTTTGTGGCGTCCTTGGTCAGTTTCACGACGTAATCGAGCATCGTGCGGTCCTGCTCGGTGATGGGCGCCGTGCGGTAATCCTTCTTCAGCGCTTCCACCATGTCCTCATTTAGAGTGACGCGACGCAGAAACTCTGCGTGGGAGACGATTCAATAGTGGCAACGGTTCGTGACCGACACCATGGTCGCAATCATTTCGTGCTGATGCCGTCGGAGCGGCAAGTCCGGAGACATCAGAGCGCCAAACGTGCTGAAAGCGTGAAAGAGCGCTTCGGGAATCAGCGTGTGGCTCGCCACAATGCCCGCAGTCTCGCCGTTGTTCACGGGTTGGACCGGCGTGGCATACTCGGTGGGGTAGAGTTTTCGTTGGGACTCGATGGCGTTCTTAACGCATCCGTCATCTTCCATTCGCACAGTCTGAATCCAGGTCATTTTTCCTCACAGTCTGATCAGAATTCCAGCCAACTGGCGGAACTTGCCGCGCAAACAAGCCGGCGCAAAGAAAAAGCCATTCCTCAGGGGCGAAAAGCCCGATGGATGCTGACGTTCATGTAAGGTTCGCCCCCCGGTTGCCACCCCGGACTCATTTAGGGCTTTGGCGCCGGGGCTCGAGCCCCCGCCCGCTAGGCAACCCTGACCAAGACCACCGCTAGTTGCCGCCGGGATTCGCGTTTTCTGATACAGCGACCTTCTCGGCTGCCTTTACCTTCGCGGCTTTTGCTGCGGATACTTTTGCTGACGGCGGCTTTTTCTGCGGAGCTGCGGTCAGCGCGACATTGTCGTGTTCGTGAATCGCCTGGCGCTCGTTGTTGTCTTCGGGATGCAGCTCGCGGTAAGGGCCGGTGATGGCCTGTGCCGCTTCATCGGCTTTAAACCGCAGGTAGCGCGCCTTGTGCTCTTCCAGGCCCGCGTAGCAAAGCATCAAATTGTAGTGCGCCTGCAAATCTTCGGGATCGATGGTCAGCGTTTTTTCGAATTCGGCAACGGCGTCGGCGTAGCGTTTTTCAAGGAAGAGCACGCGGCCAAGTTCGTTGTGGACGACGCGGTCGCGCGGGAATTGCTCAACGACAATCCTGAAGTATGCGATGGCGCCGTCGTAGTCGCCGTCTTCACGGAGGGCTTTCGCATAGAAGAAATTCGTGCGCGCCAGCTTTGCGTTGATAGCCAAGGATTTTTCCAGCGCTCGGCGCGCGCCCGCGGTGTCGCCTTCCTGCAAAAGCACGCGGCCGATGTTGGTCCAGCCGTCGGGATTCTGGGGGTCGGCCACGGTGATTTCTTCGAAAGCGGCGGCGGCGCCTTTCAGATCGCCCTGCAGAAAGAGACCGATGCCGTAATCATTCCAGCGAGTCCATTCTTCCCTGACGCTGACCGTCATCGGCTGTGGCGCTGGCGCATTGCGCGGGAGAACGCGCACGGTCTTGGTGTCCTCGGCAAGGACGGTGATGGGAAGATCGGGAATCGCTTTTATATTGCCGGACACGTTCGAAGTGTCCCCGGTGAACACGAATTGACGGTCGTCGTAATCCGGCGTAGTTCTCTGTTCCGTGGAAGAGGTGAGTTTGGTTTCCGGAACTTCGACGCCGGCAAAAGAAAACTGTGTGTTGTACCAACTGAACTTGCGGTAGTTCAGTTTTGCGTGCAGCGTGATTTTGGCCCCGCAATTTTCGGGAACATGCAAATGATAGTGCGCGGTATCCGCCGCGCCCGGAGGGATCAGGTGCACGTAAACGACCGAGCGCGTTGCCCACGCATTGCGCTTGTTGATGACACGGCCGTGTCCGTCGATTTGCAACGAACGATAAAAATGCGCGCCCCGGTCGACGGGGCCCTTCCCGTTGTCCTCAACTTGGCCGCTCCAGAAAACGGTTTCGCCCCTATCGTCGGCGGCTTTGAGCTCGAGCCAAACGTCAAAGGCATCAACGGTGCCGCCGGGAAAGAAATGGCCGACACCGCGGGTTCGAACGACTACGTCGACGCGAACGTCATCGCCGCGGCGAACCGCGGCATCCGTGCGATCGATCGGAGCGGTAACCGCGCGGCCTTCACCTGCCTCACCCTTTGGCAGGGCGGCCTCCGATTCTTCCCCCACGGCGAAGGTGGTGGAGAGTTCCTGCTTACCCAGCTCGTTGCGGGCCGGTGCGCTCCGTTCTTTTTTGGCGGGCGAGAGCGCGAAGATGTCCACACTCAACTGATTGGCCTGCAGGAATTTTCGAGTGGCGTCGAGCTGCGTTTGGTCTTCGTTGGCGGCAGGCACGGCGGTGTTCGCGCCCGGGAAACGATGTGAATGCACGTAACCCTTGACGTTGCCATCGTCGTTTGAACGAACCAGCGGCATATGGCAATCCGCGCAATTGCTCGGCGACTTCGGATAGTAAAAGGAACGCGCGCCCTGGCCGGAAACTCCGCTGGCCTGCCAGTTGTCGTACTCATTGAAGCCGCGAATCCAGCGGTAATGGTTGACCGGCACATCCAGGTGGACTTTGTGGCAGGAGGAACAAAATTCCGCCGCTTGCAAGCGCATAAAGGGCTTGAGGAACGTGCGGCGGTGAGGCTCGGGATTCAAGCGCACGACAAAGTCGTGCAGGGTCCGGATCACGGGATTTTCGCTTGCAGCCAGCTCGTGCAACTTGGGATATTCGAGAAAGAAGTCGCCTTGGCCCATGGTGCTCTTCACTTCCACGATGCTGTGACACATCAAGCAGCCCAAGCCCGCGCGGGCTTCGGGACGATTCACAATTTTCCTGATGGGCGTGTCGAACAACCCGCTGTAGAGCAGCGCGGGATCGTGGCAGCCGGCGCACCACTTCGAGGGCTTTACGCCGGCGACGTCCTGCATGTATTCGATACTCTTGCGATACCACTGATTGTTGAAGGACGAGAAGTGGTGCATCGAACTGTTCCACTGGGCGTAAATGTCCGCGTGGCAACGCTGGCAGGCGTCCGATTTCATGAAATATTGCGAGGGTACGTTGACGTCGTGAACGGTCTGCGCGGAACTGGGAAAGAATTTTCCTGAAGCACCGTCGCCTTCGCGATCCATGGAGGCGGGCGCCATCGGCGGATTGATGATGCGATTGGGGCGCGCGTCCCTCCAGCCAACTTCGCGGGTCCACCACAAGACGGCCGAGATGGCCAAGGCCAGAATCGCGAGAGAGGAGAATCGAAGGGCGCGAATCACGTTGCTCGGCCCCAGCCATCCTTTGGAATTGAGCCAGGAGGCCACGAGCAAGAGCACGCCGAGAATGCAAAGAACGATGTGGGCGTACAGCCAGTTCCAGAGACGAAGGGGCGTGCCGATTTTGAGCAACGCGATGCCGAGAAGAGTTCCGGCAGCAAGAAGAAGCCAGCCCAGGCGGGCGAGGTTCGATGCGCCGCGAAGCAAGGGAACGAAAAAAGCGACCAGCAACAGAAAAGCGAGGACTCCGACGGCAACGTGGAGGAGATCGACAACCGCGTAGCTGATGGTGGCGGACGGAAATCCATACAAATACGCGGCGCTGGCGGCGAGGAAAACCAAAAACCGGTACAACCAGCGCTCACATGACTCAATGCGCATCGCAGGCCCCTTCCGACCGGCTGGGCACCAGAAAAAAAGCGACCGGATGGCTGAGATCCATCCGGCCGCGATTCAGTTTGGGGTGCCCCGAAGCGAGCCAAGGTCTGGCCAAGCTGGAGGCGATGGTGCTAGTGAGCATGTTTATAATTTTGCGGCGCGAAATAGGCAATACTGCGAAACCACTAGAAACGCGGAAATCATCCGAAACAATAAGACTAGCGGCAATAATAGAAAACCATTAGGCATGGTAAAGCGGCTCTATCCCCTTTCCTTCCAGACACTTGTAGGCCCTTTGCGCGCGAAGGTTTTTGTATTCTTCCGTGCGGCCGCTTGGCCAGTTGATGACCACGCGGTCGATTTTGTCGCGCTCGGCGAGGCCCGCGGTCACCGGGAGTTCGGATTGTGAAAGATAGCTCGAGCCGCCACGCACCATGCGCGACTGGTGAAGGTCTCCGGCGAAAATGTCTACGGTCGTGCCGATGGCATCGCGATTGGACTGCGTGCCTTGCAATTCGAAGCGGATGCTGTGGTTGCCGGCCAACTGCTCGTTGCGAAACAGGACGGCAGGGCCGTTGTTGGTGGTCAGCAAAATGTCCAAATCGCCGTCGCGATCGAGGTCGCCGTAAGCCAGCCCGCGGCCGACACGGGGCTGGTCGAAGCCTCCGCCCGCTTCGGCGGCCACGTCGCGGAATTTTCCGTGCCCTTCGTTTAAAAAAAGCTGAGGCGGCTGAGCGTAGCCTACGTTTCCGCGAATGTTCCTGACGGTCTCATCGATGTGTCCGTTGGCCACGGCTAAGTCAAGAGCACCGTCCAGGTCGACATCAAGGAACATGCACCCGAAGCCGAGAGTCGTTCGCGACGGCGCGCCGACTCCCGAAGCAATGGAAACGTCGTCGAAGACGCCCGGAGCGCCTGCGCGGTAGAGGCCGATCATTTCGTTGTCGAAATTGGTGATGGCGATTCCGGGCTTGCCGGAGTTGTCGAAGTCTCCCACGTCGATGCCCATGCCGGCGCGCGCTTTTCCTTCGGTGCTGAAGGCGAGCCCGGCCTCGATGGCGACGTCCTTGAATTTTCCGTTGCGGAGGTTGCGGTAGAGCTTGTTGGGCTGCGTGTCGTTTGCGACGAGGAGATCGGGCCAGCCGTCCCGGTCGTAATCCAGCATGGCCACGCCCAGGGACTTCGAACTGCTGTCGAACACGCCGCTGGTGGCGGTAACGTCCTCGAAGGTGCCGTTGCCGCGATTGTGAAACAACCAGCAGGTATCGCCGCGATAGGCTTCCGGCGTGCAATACGACTTGTGCGTGCCATCGAGACTGCAAAACACGTCGTTTTCCGGAGACCAGCGAACGTAATTGCAGACGAAGAGATCGAGGAACCCGTCGCGGTCGTAATCAAACCACAACGCGGAGGTGCTGAGGCCCTGGCGACCAAACAGCCCGCTCGTGCGGGTGGCCTCGACGAAGGCTCCTTTGCCGGTGTTGCGAAAGAGGCGGCTTTGGCCGACGCAAGTGATGAAAATGTCGGGGAAACCATCGTTGTTGTAATCGCCGACGGCCACGCCCATTCCGTACATCTCGACGTCAAGCCCCACGCTTTTGGTGACATCGGTAAAAGTGCCGTTGCGATTGTTGCGGTAGAGACGCAGGGTCGCGCGCCGGCGCTTGTGGCCGGGCCAGTCCATGCCATTGATGAGCAGAATGTCCTGCCAGCCGTCGGCGTCGTAATCCAGAAACGCGCAACCCGAGCCGAGCGTCTCCGGAAGCAGCTTGCCGCCGTAGGAGCCGGAGTTGTGCTGGAACCGGATTCCGGCCCGCGTCGTAACATCGGTGAAGCGAAATCCTGGGTTGGAAGACGAGCCAGCCCACGCCCAACGTGGAAAGCTTCTGGCAGCCAGGCCCGCGGTCAATGGCGAAAAAAGCGCGGAGAAAAGAAAATCCCTGCGGTTCAAGGAAGATTCACCAGACCATTACGAATCGCGTAAACGACCAGCTCCGCGGTTTTGTGAATGCCCAGCGTGTCCATGATGTTGGCGCGATGCACGGCGACGGTATTCACACTGAGATTTAAGTCCGACGCAATCTCTTTGTTGGATTTTCCCGCGACGATGTGCTGGAGAATCTCCAGCTCGCGGGGCGTCAAACCGCCCCCGCGTTCGCCTTTGAGCGCGTCTTTGCGCGACACTTGCGGGTCGAGAACGGTCATCCCCGAGGCGATGCTCTTTACCGCGCTCACCAGGTCGAGATCCACGGCATTTTTCAACACGTAACCGCGCGCGCCGGCCTCGAGAGCCTGGCTGACCAGCGTTTCTTCGGAGTGCATACTGAGCATTAGAATTCCCGCTTCCGGATAGGCTTCCAGTATTTTGCGGGTGGCTTCGATGCCGCTCAATTCGGGCATGGCACAATCCATCACGATGACGCGTGGACGCAGGTCGGTGGCTATGCGCACCGCTTCTTCGCCGTCGCTCGCTTCCGCGACCACGGAGATTGCCGGGTCGTCTTCCAACATGCGACGGAACCCGCGTCGGACCAGCGCATGATCGTCGGCCAGCAAAACCGTTATCTTATGCGGCATGACTTTCCACTTTCTCGCGGGGAATCTCGAGACGCACTTGCGTGCCGCCTTGGGTTCGCGGAGTGATGGCCAGCTTTCCGCCGATCAGCTCGGCGCGTTCGCGCATGGCCACCAATCCAATTCCCCGCTGCAGTTTCTCGGCAACAAATCCGGACCCGTGATCTTCAACTTCGAGTTCCAGGGAATTCGCCAAATATTTCAAGCGGACCCAGGCGTCGCGCGCGCCCGAGTGGCGGCTCACATTATTCAGCGCCTCCTGAAGCACGCGATAGATGTGCACGCCGGCGCGCGGCTCCACGGGAAACGGGTTGCCGCTCTTTTCGTAGTGCAACTCGATGCCCGCTTGCCTGCCCACCCTGGGAATATACCAGTCCAGCGTGCTTTCGAGACCGGCTTCCTCCAGCAAAACGGGGTGGAGCGCTTGCGAGAGCGTCCTGATGTTATTCAAGGTGGCTTGCGCGATTTCCTGCACCTCTTTCAGATCGCCGTGAAGAGGCGTTCCCTCCCCCACTTGCTTGCCCGCGCGGCGCAGCATCGATCCAACGGCGGTGAGCACCTGACCGAATTCATCGTGAAGCTCGCGGGAAATATGTCGCAAAGTGGATTCCTGTGCGGAAATAAGTTTTTGCGCCAGGTCGCTGCGCTGCTCGGAAAGATCCGCGAGGCGCGCAAAAAGCTGGCGATTGCTGCGAATGAGGTACAAGCTGGTCAACACGATGGCAATGAGCGTGGCGGCGAGAAAGAGGTAAAGCTGGCGCTGTACCCCATCATAGATTTTCGCAATGCTGGCGGCAGCCTGCTCTTCGCCCTCGTTGTTTTCGACAAGCAGGCGAGAAACCGCGGTGCTGAGTGCTTGTTCACGCGCCTGGAGCGTCAAGCGAATCTGTTCGCGCGCCTGCGCTTCTTTGCCGCTCTCGGCAAGGGCGAACATGCGGTTGACGGCGTCCCAGAACTGCGCGACCGATTGCGTGAGATATTTCCTCTGGTCCGCCGTGCGGCTGGCGACGGCCAAGCCCTCTTCGATTTTGAGCGCGGTGTCCAAGTCCTGCCGGATGCGTTCGAATTGCGCGGTCCACGCCGTCAGGGGATAGCGCTCGGTGGTATCCAGCATGTCTCGCATGGCCAGCGCGACCGAATTGAGATCGTTCTGAATGCGCAGCAACTGCAGCGAATCCTTGCGGTTGCGATCCACCATCTCACTCTGAAGCTTGCGCAGACCGGTGAGCTGCACACTGATGTAGGACGCGTAAGCCAACACGGCAGCCAGGGTAATGACCAGGCCGAAAAGAAGGCGATTTGTGGGTGAACGCTGCGAAAAGGCGGCCTTTTGCACGAGCTAAGGATACCTCAGGCGATAGCTCGTTTTCGCAGCAACAAACAAGAGCATGAGCCAACCAAATCAGCCGCGGGTTCCCGGGCGGAGAAGGCCGATGACGGTCAACATCGCGACGCAGCCGGCGAGAGGCACGAGCAGCCCGATCCTCAGGCTCTCGGAGTACCGGGAAACGACACCGACAAGCGGGGGCATGAGTGCGCTGCCCAGGGCAGCAAGGGCAAACATGACTCCGCCCACTTTTCGCGCGCGCGTCCCGTACCACTTCGAAAGCCATGCAATCAAGATAGGAAAAATGCTGGCCAGGCCGAGTCCTGCCAGAAAAGCGCCGCCAAACAAGGTCACGGGAGAATGGCCTGCAAGAAAGATGGTCTCCCCCGTGGCCGCCAGCAACAATCCGCCAACGGCCACAGTCACTTCCTTCCAATGGAGAAGAATGGCCGCGGCGGCTCCGCGCCCGCCGAGTAGCCCGGCAAAGAAAAACATCGGGGCGAGCGCCCAGGCGTTGCTGGCCCAGGCAGTGGCGCGTTGCGCGTGCGTGGGGGCCCAGTAGGAAGTTCCGACCTCTGTGCCGACATACACGAAAAACAAAGTCCCGAGCAATATCGCGGCGCCGGTTCCCGCCATTTCCTCCTTCGCTTCTCCCGACGAGGCATTCTCTTCCTGCGGGGGATTGCCGAAGGGCATGCGCAAGAGCCCAAGGGCAAGAACAACGCCCAGAACTCCGACTACGTTCAGGAGAAGGCTGACATGCGACGTGCGCATCGCCAGCATGGCGAGAGGCGAGGAGGAAATCGCTCCCGCGCCCCAGGCCAGATTCATGACGCTGAGGGCCGAAGCGCGGCGCGTTCCGTACGATTCTCCCACCCATAAATTCGTTCCCGGGGTAGCAAAGCCGTAGCCCAGGCCGTAGAGGCAGCTCGCCGCAAGGGCCAGCACAAAGGTGGGGGCATTCAGCAGAGCAAAGCCAAGCCCCAGCAAGGTGATCCCCAGCGTAATGGCAGGCTTGAATCCTTTTGCGGAAATGAGCGCGCTCGAAGCGAGAACGCCGATGAAGGAGCCCGAAAACTGCACAAGCGAGAAAAGCCCGGCGCGGCTGTCGTTCAATCCCCACTTGGCCATGAACATGGGGAGAATCGGGCCAATAAGCGATATCACAATCCCGTTGATCACAAAGCCCGCGCACAGCAGATAGAAAATCACGCTCTGCGAAGACGGCGAGGCCGCGGCCCCGGTTTGCGTTTTGGAAGACATCGTGGCATTTTGCCGGAGCCAAACCGTTCGCGCAATGACAGGGATGGCCGTGCAGGTCTTTGCAACAGATGGAAATGATTGAAGTTGGGCTTATCGGGTACGGTCTCGCGGGCCGGGCGTTTCACGCGCCGGTGATCCGCGCCGTGCCGAGGATGCATCTGGCCGCGATTTTCGAACGCACGGGCAACGAAGCGGCCGAGAAATATCCGGACGTCCGCACGGTGCGCAGCCTGGACGAGTTGCTCGGGATCCGGGAGATCCGCCTCGTGGTGATCGCCACACCCAACGACACCCACTATTCCCTGGCGCGACAATGCCTTGCAGCGGGGCGCGATGTGGTGGTGGATAAGCCGTTTACCACGACACTGGATGAAGCGCGATCGCTCGTGGAATTGGCGGAGAAGGCCGGGCGGCTGATCACCGTCTATCAAAACCGGCGGTATGACGGAGATTTTCAAGCGATTCGGAAGCTGGTGGCGGACGGTACGCTGGGACGCATCGTGCGATTCGAAACGAATTACGACCGCTATCGCCCGCAACTGAAGCCCGGAGCTTGGCGTGAGACGTCACGGGCAGGCAGCGGGATTCTCTTCGACATTGCGCCGCACTTGATCGATCATGCCCTGGTTTTGTTTGGACTACCGGAAGCGGTAACCGCCGACATCCGCATCGAGCGTGAACAGGCGTTGGCCGACGATGCGTTCGACATCATGTTCCACTATCCGCGTAGCATGCGGGCGGTGCTGCGTTCGAGCATTCTCGCCGTCGCGCCGCGGCCGCGCTTTGTTTTGCATGGAACGCAAGGCAGCCTGGTCAAACAAATGTTTGACCCGCAGGAAAACAATCTGCGGCATGGGAACATTCCGAGCAATGGGCCGTGGGGGGCGGAGCCGGGAGAAAATTGGGGCGTGCTCACGGTTCCGGAGGGCAACCAGTTTGTCGAGAGGCGCATTCCTTCCGCGGGCTGCGATTACCGCGATTATTACGCGAATGTACGCGACCACCTGCTCGGGAAAGCGCCCCTCGCGGTCACGCCGGCTTGGGCGATAAACGTGATGCGTCTGCTCGAAATGGCGCGGGAGAGCAGCGAGAAGGCGTCGACGATCTCCTGGTAACAGAGGAGCTCAGCCCGGTCTGTCTAGCGCTCGATGTCGGAGCCTGCCTGCGGCAGGCGGGCTAAAACTCGGACGATCTTAGGAGCATGCCAGACGGTTTCTAATGGACGGTTAAAGTGACGTCGAATTTTGCATTGCAATGATCTGAGGGATCATCGGCGATGATTTTCGAGACCGTGCCGCTCTTGATCGTGAACTCGAGTGGTTTCTTGGGCATACTTGGCAGGCCGGTCATGCGGGCCTTGCCGTCGCTGTTGGTGCCCACTTCGAGCTCCGTTTTCCGCTTGCTGAGGAATCCGTACTTTATCAGGACGTGGATCTTGGCGTCATAGATCGGCTTGTCCGAACCGTCCTTCACGGTGAAGTCCGCGCTGCATGAGCCGAGACCGCCGTCCACGACGGGAATCTGGGGCGATTGGGAGGCGAGTAAGCCTCCGCAGAAGAAAAGAAGATGTGCCGAGCAGAGAAAACGAAGGGACCGAACCTGGCCGAACCACATTTTTGCTGTGCCTCCTTCACAAAAACCCTACGCCTGCCGAGCCGGGGCTGCAACGCCGCGCTGCGGGAAACTTTTCCCGTGTAGCCTTTTCGGCAACCCGCTCGCGTTCGCGTATAATCAGCGCTGCCAGGAGAGCCGCTTATGACCATTGAACTGGCCCCGTCGATACTCTCCGCGAACTTCGCGCGGCTCGCCGACGACGCTAAAGCCGCGCTCGAAGGCGGTGGCACGGTGCTGCACCTGGACGTTATGGATGGTCACTTCGTGCCGAACATCACGATTGGCCCGCCGGTCGTGGCTTCTCTGCGCAAAGCGCTTCCCGACGCCCTACATTCCCGCGTTTGCAGACGCTGGCGCGAATTGGATCTCCGTGCACCAGGAAGCATGCGTTCACCTGCACCGCACACTGCAACTGATCGAATCGCACGGCTGCCAGCCGGCGGTGGTCATCAATCCGGCCACGCCCGTGCACACGCTGGACGAAGTACTGGACATGGTGCACCACGTTCTGGTGATGAGCGTGAATCCGGGCTTTGGCTCACAGACATTCATCCATGGGTCGCTCAATAAAATTAAGACGCTTGCCGAAGTGCGGGAATCGCTGGGGCTGTCGTTCCGCATCGAAGTGGATGGCGGCGTGGCGCTTGATACGGTAAGCGACATCGTGCACGCCGGCGCCGAGTTGCTTGTTGCAGGAAACGCCGTTTTCGGGCGCGGCGACATTCGCGAAAATGCGAAGAGACTCCTGGGCGCGGCTCGCGCGGCCATGCTTACGCGCGCCTGAAACCGTTCCGACTTCAAATCTCAAGCCAATCGTCGGGGAGGGTTGGACTTCTCGGTGCTCCCCGGCAATCCTGCCAGGCGATCCGCTCCTGCCTGATGGCCTATTTAGGAGCGGCTAGAGCAGCAGTTATGCCCTGCTGCGGCGGATTTGGGTGATTCGGCTGTGTCGGCGAAATAGTTGCTCTCGTAGCGATCGTGATGGCGGACCCAAGCCATGGGATGCGGCTTTTGATCCTGTTCGTCGCGGCCCTTGGGCGCCAGATCGAGCCAGTTGTAGACGCCCATCACGGACTCCAGTCCACGTCCGTAGGTGGAATACGTATGAAAGATGTTGCCGTCGGCATCCTTGTGAAAGACGCTGGCGCCGGGCGCTTCTTCTCTGGGGAAAAACTGGACTTTGTAGTTGTAATACATTTTTTGCGAAGCCACTTCGTCCTTGGTGAAGGAAACGTTGTAATCGCGGTTGAAATCGCTGCCAAAAGACGAATACCACTTGAAGCGCCAGCCCATGCGGTTCTTGAAAGCTTCCATCTGCGAAAGCGGCGCCCGAGAAACCGCCACCAACGTCACGTCGCGGTTCGCGAGATGGGTGACGCTAGGGCCGATGTGATCGCCCACAATCGAGCAGCTCGGGCAGCCGGCTTCCCAGTCCGGACCGAACATGAAGTGGTAGATCATGAGCTGGCTGCGGCCGTCGAAAAGCTCGGCCAACGTTTTCTTCCCGTTTGGCGAATCGAAGACGTAGTTCTTTTCGACCCTGACCCAGGGAAGTTTGCGCCGCTCGGCGGCAAGCGCGTCGCGGTCGCGTGTGAGTTTCTTTTCTTTGGCGAGCAGTTCCTTGCGCGCCGCGAGCCATTCCTCTTGCGAAACGATTTTTGGACCCTGGACAGTTGCCGTGTTCATTTCGAGTTCTCCTTTGCCTTGGGGATTCGAACTTCAGAGACTTTTCCGGACGGCTTCGTGTCATGAGACAGTTTGCCAGCGACTGCGGCTACGCATCCGGTGGAGACGATTCCGGTAAAGAGCAGCGCGACAGCAGTGATACATTCAGGACACACAGGTTCCTTCTCCCGTCAAAAATAGGCGAATAGCTGCAGTTTGCGGAGATCGCGCAGCATGCTGCCCCGCATAAACGCCGCTCAGGCCGATTGTGCTTTTTGCGCGAAGAGCGGTAGTTCATCGGCGCTCGGCCCCCAGCTTGCCGGGACGGCGACGTGGAGCAGACGCAGATAGACGCTGAATTGGCCGCGATGCTGATACCAGTGGCTAAACATGACGTCGCGCAGGAACTCGCCGCGCGGCTGTGCCAGGACTTCATGCCCCTTGCTGACCATGCGCCAGGTTTCTCTCATGCGGGCATCATCGAGCCGAGGCAGCAAGTCGCGAACAGCGGAGATACTTTCGTCAAAGGTCTTGAGGATTTCCTCGCGGCTGGCAGGTTGCGGAAAGTTGGCAAATTCAGGCGCTTGTGCGGGATTGTTTTGCACGAAGCGAATTGCGCCGCCGGGGATGAAGGCGAGATGGTAGGCGAGTTGCCCGGCCGACATGGATTTTTCATGAGGTTTCCAGGTGAGCTTATCCTCCGGCAGGCGCTCGAGAAATCGCTGGGTGATGGGAGCCTGGGTTTCAAACTCCGCGAGCATGGACTGAGCGATGGTCATGGCCATTCTCCTTTGGTTGTCAAAAACAACGGTGTGAGACGGAAGCCTTATTGAATGGCCGCGGATTTAGAGCGGCCGGTCTCCGCGCGCTTGCGAACGTTTTCGTGAATGTAAGCCCAGCCTTTGACAACGCCGGCCTTGTGCTCGTCGGTAATCAAACCGAAACCGGCGTGCCGGAACTTGATGATGGTGACGCCGTTCTCCTCGCTGAGGCGATATTGAACGTTGTTGGCGACCGGGTAGGACATGAAAAGCGGGCCGGCAATTTCCAGCAAGGTCGGCGTCTTGATAGCCTGCACGACACCCCAGAAATGGCCGTTGCCGTCGCCGAGGTCGCGGAACCAGCGGCCTCCGGGCCAGGATTCGAGCTTCATGGGCATGGAGGTTCCGTCGGGCGTTTCGTTGTGCGGCCCGAGCTGCTCGAGCAGCGCCTTGAAGGTCCGATCGAGGGACGCGCGGACGCGGATTTCCTCGTTCACTGACAACGACAGGCTTTCAATTCCCGGCAGGGTCAGGGTCATGTTTATTCTCCTTTGTAAATTGGATCGGATTCCGGGCCGTCGTCCTCTTTTGCTTCGGCCCGCTTCTTGATGCGGCTCAATTGATGACGCCAGAAGCGCTCGAAGGTGCTCGTCCATTCGTAGAGCGGCCGGATGGCTTCCGCGTTGGTGCGATAGAGCATGCGGCGGCCGTCGCGGCGCACGTTGACGAGACCGGTTTGGCGGAGCACGCGAAGGTGCTTCGAGACCGAAGGCTGCTCGAGGTTCAGGCTGTCCACGATGTCCCCGACCGGGCGCTCCTGAAGCGCAAGAAAATTGAGAATCTCTCGCCGACGTGGCTCGGCGACGGCGTTGAACGCGTCGGAAGTGGTGGCGGCTCTAGGCACGCTTGCGATAATACATTCCCATATAGGAATACGTCAAGCGAAAATTGCGCCCTGCGTCTGGGAGTCGTGATTTGCGGCTTAAGCGACGGTAACTTCCGGACTTAGGTAAACGTCCTGGATGGCGTTCAGGAGCTGGATGCCTTCTTTCATGGGTCGCTGGAACGCCTTGCGGCCGGAGATGAGGCCGGTGCCGCCGGCGCGCTTATTGATGACCGCCGTGGCCACGGCTTCCTCGAAATCGCTCGCTCCGGAAGCGCCGCCGCTATTGATCAGACCCGCGCGGCCCATGTAGCAATTGGCGACCTGATAGCGGCAGAGATCGATAGGGTGATCGCTGGTCAGGTCGGAATACATGCGCTTGTCGAATTTGCCGTAGCTTGCGCCGTTGGAATTGAGCGCCAGGTACCCGCCGTTATTTTCTGGAAGTTTCTGCTTAATGATATCCGCCTCGATGGTGACGCCGAGATGGTTGGCCTGCCCCGTGAGATCGGCGGAAAGGTGATAGTCCTTATCCTTCTTGAAGGCGCTGTTGCGCAGATAGCACCACAGGACGGTAGCCATGCCAAGTTCGTGGGCGTGGGCAAAAGCCTGAGAAATCTCCACAATTTGCCGCGTACTTTGCTCCGACCCGAAATAAATCGTCGCACCGACAGCAGCGGCGCCCATGTCATAGGCTTGCTGCACGGTGCCGAACAGCACCTGGTCGAAGCGGTTCGGAAAAGTCAGCAGCTCGTTGTGATTGATCTTCACGATAAAAGGAATCTTGTGCGCATATTTGCGGGCCACCGAGCCAAGCACGCCGAAGGTTGAAGCAACGGCATTGCAACCGCCTTCCTTGGCCAGTTTGACGATGTTCTCCCCGTCAAAGTAATCCGGATTCTTGGCGAAGCTGGCGCCTGCGGAATGCTCGATGCCCTGGTCCACGGGCAGGATGGAAAGATACCCGGTGCCGCTAAGGCGTCCGCCTCCGAACATTCGCTGAAGATTGCTAAGGACCCGAACATTGCGGTCGGAAGCCGCGTACACGCGATCGACAAAATCCGGGCCGGGAAGATTCAGCCGCTCTTTGGGGATTTTGGGCGATTTGAACCCCAGCAGCGAATCGGTCTTTGCCCCCAGATAGGTTTCAATTTTCCCGAGACTTACGGTGGTGGCCATGACGTGCTCCTTCTCTACTCCCGAATTCCCTTTGATAGCATGCTTCCGGCGGCGGTGTCCACCAGCCAGACTAATTTCCCGTCCTTCGGCTGAAGCAATTGCGCCGGCAACTGCTCCGGTTCATACGGGCCTTCCAGAACACCCTTCAACGCCAGCGCCTTGTCCCCGCCAGTCACCATGAACAGGATCTCCGAGGCAGCGCATGCGGCCGGGGCGGTTAGCGTAATGCGCTCGGTGAATAATTTCCCGACCCAGTTGTGAACGGCGATACGTCCATCTGCGTGCAACGCTTTCGTTCCGGGAAAGAGAGAAAGGGTATGGCCTTCATTACCCATCCCCGCAAGCAGCAGGTCGAAGCGCGGAAGCTCGCCGGCCTTCAGCTTGAAATACTTGACGAGCGCTTCTTCGTATTCGTGCGCCGCCCGCTCGGCATCCGGATATTCGCCCTTGATGCGCGTGACCTGGTTGGCATGGAGCGGAACTTTGGAGAGCATCATTTCGGAGGCCATACGGAAATTGCTGTCCGGATGGCTGGGACCGACGTGGCGTTCATCGCCGAAAAACACCTGCGTTTTACCCCAGGGCACTTGCTCGCGCAGCGCTGGATCGCTGGCTAGCAATTCGTAGAGCGCTTTTGGCGTCGAGCCGCCCGCGAGCACGACGCGAAAGGCGTTTCGCTGACGCACCGCTGCCGCAGCGGCTTCGACGAACTCTTCCGCGGCGCGTTTGGCGATGGACGCGGCATCCGCCAGGATTCGAATTTCTCGTTCCCGATGCATTTCCTTCAGGTTACGATTCCGGTTTTTTCTGGAGTGGCCGGAGGGGCGATTCTCCCGCGTTTGTCGAGTTCTTCCTCACCAATGCGCCGCCAGGCGCGGCCGTCTTTTTGGAGCAGTTCATCCGCTTCGATGGGGCCCCAGGACCCCGCTGCGTAATTCGGAAACCCCCGCGCCGGCAGCGCGTGCCAGACGTCCAGGATAGGTTGGATCACGCTCCAGCCCGCTTCGACCATGTCCGCGCGCTGAAACAGCGTGGCGTCGCCGGCCATGCAGTCGCGCAGCAGCCGCTCGTAGCCGGTACTGTGCTCCATTCCAAAATAAGTGCTGTAGTCGAAATCCATGTTCACGAGCCCAAGTTTCATGATCGAGCCTGGAACTTTTGCGCCAAAGCCCAGCGAAATCCCTTCTTCCGGCTGAATGTGAATGACCAGGCGGTTGGTTTCGAGGTTGCGGACGCTGGTATTCCGAAAGAGCACGAAAGGCGTTCGGCGAAATTGAATTACGATTTCCGTTACGCGCCGCGCCAGACGCTTGCCGGTGCGCAGGTAGAAGGGCACGCCTGCCCACCGCCAGTTGTCGATGAGCAGTTTCAAGGCGACAAAGGTTTCGGTGTTGGAATCGAGGGCAACGGCGGGTTCGCTGCCGTAACCCGGAACACGCTGGCCCTCAACTATGCCGCTTCCATACTGCCCGCGCACCGTGTTGGTGAGCACTTCCTCGGGGGTCAACGGCTGAATGGCATGGAGTACTTCCGCTTGCTTGTTGCGAACTTCGTCGGCGTCGAAGGAAATGGGCGGCTCCATGGCGGTCATCGTCAACAGTTGAAAGAGATGATTAGGCACCATGTCGCGGAGCGCGCCGGCGGTTTCGTAGAATCCGCCGCGATGCTCGACGCCGACCGTTTCCGCCGCGGTGATTTGCACGTGGTCTACGTAGTTGCGGTTCCAAAGCGGCTCGATGATGTTGTTGGAAAAGCGGAAAACCATGACGTTCTGCACGGTCTCTTTACCGAGATAGTGATCGATGCGATAAATCTGCTTTTCTGTCAGGACCTGCCTCAGATCCTGGTTGAGCTGCTTCGCGGAAGCCAAGTCGTGGCCAAAAGGCTTTTCGACGACGACGCGCGCCCAGTGGCCGTCTTCTTCCTTCGACAAACAACACAAAGCCAGCATCTTGGCGATCGTCGAGAAAAACCGCGGGGCCACGGCGAGATAAAAAAGGCGATTCCCTGCCGTGTGGTACTTCCGGTCGGCTTCGGCGATCTGCTGTTCGAGACGTTGGTAAGCGTCCGCGTCCTGAAAATCGCCTTTGACGTAGTAGGTGCGCTGACACATCCAATCCAGCAGCTGCGGGGCGATCGGCGAGACAGCAAACTTGGGAATCTCCTGCATGAGGTTTTTTCGAAAGCTTTCTGTGGTGAAATCGTCGGCGGAAAATCCGACGACCGCGAATTGCTCAGGAAGAAGTTTTTCCTCAGCAAGGTTGCACAGAGCGGGTATCAGTTTCCGCTTGGTGAGGTCACCGGCGGCGCCGCAAATGGTCATCACGCAAGGCGCGGCCGTTGAATTCGTCTCTGAATGATCGTAGTTCATTGCTTTCGAATCCCTGTGCTCGGGCGACGAGTCGCGCTCACGGCTTCTGCTAGCCGGCTTTCTTTTCGATGTGCCCGCCAAATTGAAAGCGCATCGCGGACAGCACCTTGGCCGCAAAATCATCTTCGCCGCGAGAGGTGAAGCGCTGGTACAACGAAGCACTAAGAACGGGAGCCGGCGCTGTCGACTCAATGGCCGCAAGAAGCGTCCAGCGTCCCTCGCCGGAATCCGAAACGCGGCCGGAAAAACGTTCGAGTGTGGGCTGCTCCAGCAAGGAAATTGCGGTGAGATCGAGCAGCCAGGAAGCAACCACGCTGCCGCGCCGCCAGACTTCCGCAATGTCCGCGAGATTGAAATCGTACTGGTAATGCTCCGGGTGCCGCAGCGGTGTGGTTTCCGCATCGGTTTCGCGATGGGATTTGCCGGCGTTGGCGTGTTGCAAAATGTTCAGCCCCTCGGCGTAAGCGGCCATCAAGCCGTATTCGATGCCGTTGTGAACCATCTTCACAAAATGGCCGGCGCCCGAGGGACCGCAGTGCAAGTAGCCTTCTTCGGCTGTGCCGCCAATTTTCTCGCGGCCGGGAGTGCGCGGCACGTCGCCGCGGCCCGGTGCGAGTGTCTTGAAGATGGGATCGAGGCGTTTCACCACGGCCGTTTCTCCACCGATCATCTGGCAATATCCGCGCTCGAGTCCCCAGACGCCGCCGCTGGTGCCCACGTCACAGTAATGAATGCCTTTTGCGGAGAGCTCTCGCGCGCGGCGAATATCGTCGATGTAATAGGAATTTCCGCCGTCAATCACGACATCGTCTTTATCGAGCTTGCCAACCAGGTCGTGCAGCGTGCCGTCAACTACGGCTGCCGGAACCATCAGCCATACCGCGCGCGGCTTTTGCAATTTGCTGACAAAATCATCGACTGAGTTGGCGCCCGTTGCGCCTTCCGCAGAAAGCTGTTTCACCGAATCGGCGCTGCGGTCGTACACCACGCACTTGTGGCCGGCCTTCTCGAGGCGCCGGACCATGTTGGCGCCCATCCTGCCGAGCCCGATCATCCCCAGCTGCATCGTTGTGCTCCTCGCCAATCGGCGCAAAAAATTCGTCCGGTGTGTCAGGCAACCGCTTTTCGCGCGGCTTTGGATAGCGTGCCAAGCGCCGACTTCAAATTTCTCCTGAGATGGACACGCAACGCGCGACGGCCGCGTTCTGCGAGGACGGCAAAGTCGCCGCAGGCCTGGGCCGCCTTGACCACGCCAAAGGTGTACTTCTGCCCGGGAATCGGCAAGTCCTTGGCGTCGTCGCAGGTGATCTGCAGGAACACGCCGCTATTGGGTCCGCCTTTGTAGGCCTGTCCCGTCGAGTGAAGAAACCGCGCGCCAAAGCCGAGAACCGTGGCGACCTTTTTCCTGTCGCGCACGGCGTGCCGGATGGTCTGTAGCGCCCGCTCATTCTCCGCATTCATCGGGATATAGCCAAGCACGGCAAAGTAATCGCCGGCGCTGAGACGGCAAAGATGCCTCTTCAAGACGGCAGCGACATTCAAGCCGCCGTGAATGGCTGCCACGTTTTTCTCGTCGGCAAAAAACTGAATACCGCTGGCCTCAAAGAAAGGCACTTCGAAAGGCAGCTTGCCCTTACCCTCGTATTCGGTGGTGAGCTTGCGCGTTTCCACCTTGCTGGCTTCGACGTCCGGCTGATTGAAAGGGTTGATTCCGATGATGGAGCCGGCGACGGCCGTGGCGATCTCCCAGCGGAAAAATTCCTGCGCGAGGCTGTAGACCTCTTCGACGCTGATGCTCACGACGGGGTGCCCCGCTTTTTCAAGGGTCAGCACCGCCGTGTCCTGGGCCCTGCTGGGTTTCGTGGCCAGGCGCAGATAGACAAACACGCGGTCGCCGCCATAAACGGAAGGTCTTGCGACGCGCTCGCGATCCACGGGGATGATGCCCTTGCCCGCTTTTCCTGTGGATTCAGCGATGAGTTGTTCGAGCCATGCGCCCAGATCGTAGATTCCCGGCGAAGCGATGATGGTGAGTTTGTCGCGTCCGTGGATCGCGGCCACGCCAAGAATCGTTCCCAAGATCACGCCGGGATTGTCGCGCACCGCGGAAGTTGGGCCGCAGGCGGAAACCATTTCCTTCGCAGTGAGCAGAAACCTTTCCACGTCCAGGCCCATGATCGCCGCGGGCACCATGCCGAAATTCGAGAGCGCCGAATAGCGCCCCCCGATGCTTGGCACTCCGAAGAAAATCTCGCGGAACTTGTCGGCTATGGCGACTTCCTGCAGGTGCGAGCCGGGATCGGTGATCGCCACGAAGCGATTCCCCGCCTCTTTCTCCCCGACTTTTGCTTTCACGCGCTCGAAGAAGTATTGTTTGTAAATGTTGGGTTCAAGCGTGCTGCCCGATTTGCTCGAGACGATGCAAAGCGTGCTTTTCAGATCCAATTTGCGTTCCATCGCTCTGATTTGGACCGGATCGGTGGAATCAAGCACATGAAGTTCGGGAAAACCCTTGATCTTGTCGAAGGTCATACGAAGAACCTCCGGGCAAAGGCTGGACCCGCCCATCCCAAGCAGCAAAGCATTCTTAAAACGCGCCGCTTTCACGTCTTCGGCAATGCGCTTGAACGCGGCCACGTGCGAAAGCTGCTGTTCCACGATGTGCAACCACCCCAGCCAACGACTTTCGTCGCTTCGCGTCCAAAGGGACGCGTCTTTCTTCCAAAGGCGTGCGACTTTATGGTTTTTCCGCCAATCCTCCAGCGATACGGCCACTGCATTTGCGAGATCTTCCGGTAGTGTGCAGGTCTGTTTGTTCACGCTCACGCGCGGGCTCCCGCGGTTTTCCCCACGGCGTCCAGCAGCGTTTTAAAAGCGTCGGAAAACAGCTTTACGCCGTCCGCAAGCAGTTTGTCGGTCACCTCTTTCATCGAGATTCCCGCCTTGGCGAGATCGGCCATGGTTTTCGCCGCGCCCTCGACATTCTCGGTAAGGCTGGGACGCAACCGGCCATGGTCGCGGAAAGCATCGAGAGTTGCCGGCGGGATGGTGTCCACGGTGTCTGCGCCAATCAGCTCTTCGACGTAGAGCACGTCGCGGAACTTGGGATTCTTCGTGCTCGTGCTGGCCCACAGCAGCCGCTGCGTTTGCGCACCCTTCGATGCCAGAGCTTGCCAGCGTGCTCCGCCAAAAAGCTCCTGGTATTTCTTGTACGTGTGCCGGGCGTTGGCGATCGCCACTTTGCCTCGCAAGCTTTCCAGCAAAGCCTTTTGTCCGGCGTCGACACCGGCCTTTAGCTTTTCATCAATGATGCTGTCAACAAGCGTGTCAATGCGGCTCACAAAGAAGCTCGCCACGCTGGCAATGTGGCTGACGTCCTGGCCCTTCTTGACCCGCGCTTCGAGCGCGGAAAGAAAAGCTTCCGCCACTTGTTCGTACGCGGACTGAGCAAAGAGCAGTGTGATGTTGATATTAAGACCATCTTCCAAGCATTGCCGGATCGCGGGAAGGCCTTCCGGCGTGCCGGGAATCTTGATCATTACGTTCGGGCGGTTCACGCCCTTCCACAGGCGGTGCGCTTCCGCGATGGTCGCTTTGGTGTCGTACCCTAGAAAAGGCGAAACCTCAAGGCTGACGTAACCGTCGCGTCGGTTGGTTTCCGTATACACCGGCTTGAAGATGTCGCACGCATCTTGAATGTCACGGAAGGCAATCTTCTCGAACAAACCATTGGCATCGAGTTTCTTTGCCTCGGGCGAGTTCAAAATGTCGGCGTAAAGATTGCTACCCGTGATGGCCTTTTCGAAAATGGTGGGGTTCGAAGTCATTCCGCGCAAGCCGTCGTTATCGATATATTTCTTTAATTGCCCGCTGGTGAGCAGGTCTCGACGGACGTAGTCCATCCAAGGAGACTGGCCATAGGCCAGCAAGCCCTTGAGCGGATTTGTGCCTTCTCCCTTGGCGATGTTTGGCAGAGTGGTCGTTGTCGTCATAATCGTTCTCCTTCGCCTTGAAAAACACCTCAAACTTCATTTTACGCCTTGGCAGGCGGGCGTGTTCCACGCTTCTAGTATCCCTATACTTTCATCTTTGCGCTCGCCCCAAATTTGTCCTCGAGCGCCTTGATTTTTCCAAGGCGCCGCACATGCCTTTCTTCTTGGCTGAATTTCGCTCCCAGGAACGCCTTCACCAAATCCTCGGCAAGCTTCACGCCAACGACGCGAGACCCCAGCACCAGCACGTTGATGTTGTCGTGCTCCACGCCCTGATGCGCCGAATAGGTGTCGTGACACATGCCGGCGCGAATACCCATGACTTTATTCGCCGCAACGCTCGCTCCCACGCCGCTTCCGCAAATCAACACGCCGCGCTCGGCTTTGCCGTCGAGTATGGCCCGGCCCACGGCTTCTGCAAAATCCGGATAGTCGGAGGGATTCTCGTTGAACGCCCCCACGTCCAGCACTTCGTGGCCGAGAGAGCGCAGGAGATCGCCCATCGCGACCTTGAGAGCAAAGCCTGCGTGATCCGACCCAATCACGAGCTTCATCGGGGGCTCACCTCCCTAAGACTTCCCGGGCAGCGGCAACCACATGGTCCGCGGCGAAACCGAATTTCTTCAACACATCCTTTAACGGAGCCGAGGCACCGAAACTGTGCATACCGACCATTTTTCCTTTCGCGCCGACGTACCGCTCCCAGCCAAATGTCGACCCCATCTCAACCGAAACCCGCGCCGCTACATTTTGCGGGAGCACGTTCGCCTTGTAAGCCGCATCTTGCTGTTCGAAAAGCTCCCAGCAAGGCATGCTCACAACCCTGGCCTTGAGGCCTTCGGCTTTGAGCTTTTCGTAAGCATCCACGCAAAGTGACAGCTCGCTCCCGCTGGCCATCAAAATCACGTCGGGTTTCCCGCCCGCGGCGTCCGCCAGAACATAAGCTCCTCTCCCAACGCCGGAAGCCGGCGCATATTTGGTGCGATCGAGCGTGGGCACCGCCTGCCGCGTCAGCACCAGACTCGACGGTCCGTGCTTGTGCTTGAGGATCAGTTTGTACGCTTCCACGACTTCATTGGCGTCGCCCGGACGCAGAGTCATCATGTTCGGCACCGCACGCAAAGACGCCAGTTGCTCGACGGGCTGATGCGTGGGCCCGTCCTCACCGAGCCCAATCGAGTCGTGCGTGAAAATGTAGATCGCGGGAATTTCCATCAGTGCGCCCAGGCGCATGCTCGGGCGCATGTAATCGCTGAAATTGAAAAACGTCGCGCTGAAGCTGCGCAGCTTAGACAACGTCATCCCGTTGACGATCGCGCCCATGGCGTGCTCGCGCACGCCAAAGTGAATGTTGCGCCCGCGATATTCGTTGGGATAGAACTCTCCCGCGCCGTCAAACGTCAGATTGGTTTTGTTCGATTTCGCCAGGTCCGCGGAACCGCCGATAAGCCACGGAATGTTTTTTGCCAGTACGTTCAGCGTCTTCCCCGAGGACTCCCGCGTCGCGATGCCTTTCGGATCCGCGGCAAAACTCGGCAGGTCCCTGTCCCAGCCATCGGGCAATTCCCCACTGAGCATGCGCTCGATTTGATCTGCCGCGTGCGGAAACTGCTTCTTGTACTCTGCAAACCTCGTTCGCCACGCCGCATGCCCCTGCGCGCCGCGCTTGCCCACGCCGTTTCTGAACTGATCGTAGACGCCGTCCGGAACCAGAAACTTCGCGTCTTCCGGCCAGCCGTAATTTCTCTTCACCAGTTTGACTTCCGCTTCGCCCAACGGCTCACCATGCGCTTCGTAAGAGTCTTGCTTGTGCGGCGAGCCGTAGCCGATGTGGCTGTTGACAATGATGAGCGTTGGCCGATCGTTGGTTTGGAGGAAGTTTTCATACGCGCGCCCGAGCATCTCGAGATCGTTCGCATCGGTGACGTGCGCGACGTTCCATCCGTAGCCCGCAAAGCGCGTTGCTACGTCTTCGCTGAACGACCACTCGGCAGGCCCGTCCAGCGTCACGCGGTTGTTGTCGTAAACCCAGCAAAGATTCGAAAGCTTCAGATGGCCCGCCAGTGAAGCCGCTTCGCATGACACGCCTTCCATCAAATCGCCGTCTCCGCAGACCGCGTACACCTTGAAATCGAAAATGGCAAAGCCTGGCTTGTTGTAATTCTCTCCCAGCCACTTGCTGGCGATGGCCATGCCCACGCTGTTTCCTGCGCCTTGACCCAACGGCCCAGTCGTGGTTTCCACGCCGGTCGTAAGATGCGATTCCGGATGCCCCGGCGTTCTGCTGTCGATTTGCCGGAACCGCTTGATCTCTTCCATGGGAACGGAGAGATCATTGGTCACTTCGCCCTTTGCATTCACCTGCCGCACGCCGGCCAAATGCAATGTCGCGTATAAAAGCATGGATGCATGTCCCGCCGAAAGCACAAAGCGGTCGCGGTTTGGCCACGTGGGATCCGCAGGGTCATAACGCAGGTAGTGCTGCCATAGGGAATAAACTACCGGCGCAAGCCCCATTGGCGCGCCGGGATGCCCCGAGTTTGCCTGCTGGACCGCGTCGATCGCCAGAGTGCGAATGGTATTGATGCTCAGCAGATCGACGTCCACTTGACTCTTCGCCTGACTCACTTTCGCTCCTGTCGCGGGCAGAAGGACACCCGCAGTTCACAACCGCTATTTTAGATGCCCCAACAGGTGGGGCAGGTGAGGAATTTTACGACAAAATCGTTGGCCTTGCTCGATTGGAGCGCAAGGTGCTTGGTATCTGACCGGCAAGACGACAACCATATTCCCTGGTTCCAAAAAGAGGAACTTTCCCCTTGCAGGCAACATGCGCTTAATGCCCGTGACTCGCATGGGGCTGCAAGGAATGCAAATCCTGACTGAAACGGACCCCGAGTCCATCATGAGTTTTGGCTTGGGGACGCGAGGAAAAAGGAGAGCCCTGCCACTCGAGCTGGCGGTGCGGCTCGAGAGCGACCAGGAGCGATGACCTGGTGAGCGCCTTAATTTCACCCCAATTTCAATTGACAAGAATGATGGGTGAGCGTATTGCTCTCGTATCCCGCCTACCGGGAGTTGGTATCTGCCGCAGATACCCGTAGTCGGAGGAGGGATCGCGATTGCCCGCGACCCCCTCCGCGGATCCGGACGAGCGGTTTTCACCGGCGTACAGGAGGTAAGCCATGCTTGCTTTGACATCCGACATCGCTTCTGGGACAGCAAAGATGACCTGGAAAGTACTGCGCAAGATTAACAGCTTGTTGCCGGAAGGGGATTTGCCCAGTCCAAGCTGGGCCCCTGGCCGCCTTCTGAAGCAGCGGGAACGCACGCCAATGGCTGTCGGAGTTCCCAGGAGAACCCAGTCGCTGTGTCCCGATTGCAATCGCGAAGCGGTCGAGCGAGTGCTAAAGGGAGAGATGGATCTTGCGGATTTTCGAGACAACCCCGGAGTCGTTGAAGCGCAGATATTGGAAGAAGGCGGGCGCATCCTCATGCGGAAGGCCTGCGAGAGGCATGGCCCATTTGAGGATGCCCTTTCGAATCACCCCGATTTCTTTCGAAAGATGGAGCGCCTCGCTTTCGGCAGAGACTTCGGATGCGCTGACGATTGCGGCGTGCACGGTCATGGTCCGAACCGCATCACTTCCGGCAGAGGGACCTTTTTAGTTGTTGATCTGACCAACCGCTGCAACATGATGTGCTCCCCGTGCTTCATGGATGCGAACGCCGCCAGCTATGTTCACGAATTGACCATGGAAGACATAAAGGTCATTTTCAGCAATGCACGCTCGTTCAAGCCTCAGCGGGAAATCAATATTTTGTTCTCGGGAGGGGAGCCCACGATATCGCCGATTTTTCTTGATGCGATTCGGCACGCGAAAAGCGTGGGCTTCGATCGGCTTCACGCTGCAACAAACGGCATCCGGTTCGCTGAGAGTAGGGATCTCGCTTTGCAGGCGAGGGAAGCTGGCCTCCATGGTGTCTACCTGCAAATCGACGGAGTGTCTGAAGAAAAGAACAAACATCGCGGGTTGCGAAACTACATGCCGGTGAGGCGCCAAGCCTTGGAGAACATCGCCGCGGCTGGCATGAGAACAACGCTTCAAGTGACGGTACTGAACGGTGTCAACAACGACGGGCTTGGAGACATTGCCCGTTTCGCGATTCAGAACATAGACAAAATCCATGGCGTCGTTTTTCAACCCATCATGTTCGCCGGTAGAGACGAGTACGTATCGCCCGATGAACGATATGCGCGGCGCTATCCTCTCACGCAGCTCGCTTTCGATCTGCACGAGCAGACTTCGATGGACTGGCAGCCAATGCGGGATTGGTTCCCGCTATCAGACGTTGGGATATTCGCTCATCTGTGCGATGTCCTTAACCCCAACGCCAAACTGGGAAGCCTTTTCCAGGAAGCCCATCCCAACCGTGGGATTTTCAGCGCCTTGCTAGTGGACACCTATCACCGAGAGGCGGTCCCTATCCCCGCCTTTTTTGACTTGGAACAATTCATGCGAGACATCGTAGAAATAACCGATTCTGGAAGGTTAGCGGCAGCAACCAAGGCACTTGTCTCGCTTTCCCTCCTCCGCAATTTCAACCAGCAGAAGGCACCCCGGGGGTTCGGGCCTCGTGATCTTCGGCGCGTGCTTGAGGATTGTTTCTATCGCGTCACCGGCAGCAGCGATCCCCGCTGGTCACAAAAAGCGTCTGAGCCTGAGGGACGCTGGAGGGTCATGATCTTCAACGGTATGTGGTTTCAGGACGCATTCAATTACGACTTTTCGGGAATCTGCAATTCGACTACTCCAGTGGCAATTCGGCAGGGTGAAATCAGTTTTTGTGCCTACTACGGCGGCGGTTGGCGGAAAGTCGTCGAGCATCAAAGCCAGACTGCAACCTTGGCGGAATGGCACAGAACCCACGGTCGCCACGAAATCTACGCCAACGGCAAAAACGTGGACCTTGGGCAGCCCGTGTCCGGTGCGGAAGCCAAGCTAGTGCAGATTGCAAGGGAACCTCTGGCGGTTCCGACCGGCGACTGACACCGCTGACCCTGCCTGGACCATTCTGAATAGATAGGAGCGAGACTGGCCTCGGAGCAGGAGGAGCAGCTGTCGTGGAATTTGAGCACAGGGGGAATTCAGATAGGGGTGTTCGCGCAAGTGGCCTGGTGCGTCTAAAGCTCACGAGGATACTCTCCAAGCGTTTTTGGCTCTTCTGGGATTTCCCCAGAAGATGATCGGCGCAAAGCTGAAGAACCAGCACCGGTGCATTTGGAGCCGTGTTCGGTTGCGGACGCAAAAGTGAACTAAATTCGGTTTGTGCTATGTTTTAGACACTGCCTGTGCCCGGGTGGCGGAATGGCAGACGCTGAGGACTTAAAATCCTCCGGGGATTTTTCCTCATGTGGGTTCGACTCCCACCCCGGGCACCACTCTTTCTTATTGAAGATGAACGAGTTGTTGACGCGCCGCTTTCCGCATACCTCTGATGTACGTCTCTTTGCAAGAGAACGAGCGGATCGCGGCTCCAGGCGTTAGCCAAATCCGCTTCCAGTTGTTCCTGTCGCGACCGCACCCATGGCGCATAATGCTTCTCCGTGATCCTCACACTTGATGGCCAAGCAGTATCGAGACTCGTTCAATGGGCACACCGGCAAGAAGCAATTCGACAGCGAATGTGTCGCGGAAACGGTGTGCATGTCCGTTCGGAACGCTTGCGAGTTTGAAGAGTCTGCGCAGTCGCGTTTGCCAGCTTCGCACGATGCTTTCCAGCTTCCCTCGTCCGCTCCAAAAGAAAAACTTATCCGTGACTTTTGGCGTTGCTTCCAACGCCGATAAGACAAAATCCGGAAGGATTGTGTTAACGGGAACGCCAGTCTTCTGCGTGTACAGGAAGAGTCGGTTGCCTTCGATCCTATCTGTGCTGAAGTTGACAGCGTCTCCGATGCGCATGCCACTGTAACGAAGTAGCAGAACGAGACCGCGAACGCGTCGCCCGTTCTCGATCCCGTGACTGGGCATCTCTTCTTTGTATTTTTGCCTCTGAGCGACACAAGTCAGGACTAAGTCATGGTTGTGCTCGAAGCAAGAGAACTCACGAAGTGCTACTTGCCATCGGTGCCGGCTGTGCGCGATCTCTCGTTTTGTTTGACTGAAGGCCAGGTACTCGGATTTGTTGGCCCCAACGGATCGGGTAAGAGCACCACGGTGAAGATGTTGACCGGGCTGCTGCAACCCACCCACGGCCAAGTTCTCTGGTGCGGCGCAGCGATTCAGCGTGACTTGCTGCAGTATCGTAAACGGTTAGGTTATGTTCCCGAAGAGATCGATCTGTATCCGTTTCTCTCCGGTTGGGAATATCTCGAGCTTGTTGGCACGCTTCGCGGATTGCCACGCAAGAGTTTAACGGCGAAGATCGACGCGCTGCTGGCGCTTTTTTCGCTGGCTCCGCACCGCCATTCAGCCGTAGGCTCGTATTCAAAAGGAATGCGCCAACGCATCGCGCTCATCGCAGCTCTTCTGCACGATCCATCGCTTTTGATTCTTGATGAACCGCTTTCGGGTCTTGACGTCACGTCTGCAATGATTGTGAAACATTTGATCCAGACGCTTGCCGAACGAGGCAAAGCCATTTTGTATTGCTCACACGTTTTGGAAGTCGTCGAGAAAGTCTGCTCCCACGTCATCGTCCTTCGCAAGGGAAGGACCCTCGCATACGGCCATCCCGCGGAGCTCATGAAATCCGCTGGGCAGTCCTCTCTCGAGCACGCCTTTGCACATCTGGTCGAGGGCGACGATGCGCCGCAGGCT
>WNGD01000408.1_pt1 | contig 45462 bp, 30 predicted proteins | sample 5400671 | NCBI WGS metagenome assembly WNGD01 (sample SAMN13153369, study PRJNA577476) | soil metagenome | isolation source: 40 cm soil or saprolite under grassland replicate 2 | place: USA:California | collected 2016-06-15 | reverse complement strand
CAAAGATAGAATACCTGGAAAAAGGGCTGGGTTATTTCGTCGCACATTATAAAGAGGTAGGTATCACCAGCATCGCTTTTCCTAAGCTGGGGGCGCAGAATGGTAAGTTATCGTGGGATGAGGTAGGGCCATTGATGGCCAGATATCTCAGTGATCTGGATATAGATGTCTATATCTACATTGCTGAAGATGATAAAGAATATTATTATGATGCCGCTTCAGAAAGTAAGTTAGAGGCTGCTATCCTGCAACATTTTAATGAACTTGCTCTTTCTCTAGACCGCCTGAAGCAAGAAATATCTCTTAATCCCAAGGATGCCAAAAAAGTTTTTGCCTTGCGAGAAATTGCTGAATTTACAGCGCTATCTGAAGTGTATGCAATAGAGGGCCTGGCCAAAACTTCTGTTAAACATCTAAAAAATTATTTTAATCTTCAGCGCCATCCTATAAAAGAGATTCCTGGTATAAGCGATGGGCAGGAAGAACCCAAACCCAGGGAGAAGCGGAAAGCAGGTTCGTCAAAACGTAAACGAAAGAGTGAGCCAGAAAACGAGGAACGTCCTAAAACATCACCGCTCTTTTCTTCACAAGAGGTTCCTGTCTAATATTGGATAAATCTGCTTCCGGCGATGAAGATGCCAATCCCTACGAACCAACTCGCCACAATGATATCAAGGCCGTAGGGGCTAACTCTCCATATACCTGAACCAGATATACTGAGGAATAAGATGATGAGTAAAGCTCCTGGGCCAGCAAGGAGCAGTGTTCGCGCCAGCACTGTACTCAGATTGCTCATCCAGTGTCGATGATCGAGAAGGCTGATAATGAGCAGTACACTTCCTGCAAGTAAGTACCAGGGGCCCAGGAGGAGTGGTAGGACATCAAAGTCATTCTGTCCATAATCCAGCAACAGGAGGCGGAGCAGGAAAATCACTGCTCCTCCTATTGCCAGCAGATACACTCCCAATGCAAGTTGCGCCTGTCTATAGCGACGGGCAAACAACGTGAAGCAGGCCACTCCTCCTAATACCAACGAAGGCAGAAATGCATCAAATCCATGTTCAGAAGGGATGACCACCAGCATTTTGATGCTTAGCAACGCTATTCCAGCAACGATGATGGTTATAGCACTGATGAGTGCTGCGTCGCGTAGAGCTTTTCTTTGTGGTTTCATAGCCATCTCTTTCTTCCAAGAGGAACTCATAAGTTATTATGGATTGCCTGTTGACCCTCCGTTGCTGGCAGATGGCTGTGTGTTGGTATTGGATAAGTCAGCCACTGGCGGGATAATGTTATTGGACGATGGAGCAGCCTCGACTACTAATTTTGTGGTAGGAATTGTTGGTCCGGCGCTACTCGGGCTCGGTTGTGGCGGAGGGCCAGATGCACGGAAGGAGATAAATTTATTCAGTACGTCAAACCAGAACGGGGCTCCCAAAGAGATGGCAAATGTGGTCGCCAGCAATCCAACGATTTTTAATACCCAACCCCAAAAATCTCCTGGTAAGGTCGAGCTGGACCAGCCAATCACAGGCTGAATTTGCTTGATATCATTCACCAGCGTCGGTAGATTTGCATTTGGCTGGGTAGCAGCAGGTCCCTGAGCCGCGGCAACAATAGTGGAGCGTAAGACTGTATCGTTGGAGATATTGGTGATAAGAGAAATGGTATCAACGTTCAAACCTACGACGATGACGAGTCCCAAAAAGAAAATGATCAATTGTACTCTACGCTTATACCAGCCAGACACACGCTCCATCGCGTCATTGAACCACTTTTCTATACCTGCTAACTCTTTTGCAGTATCATTATTGGCCCTTTGTATTATCAATGCAAGAGCCTCCGGCACGTGACTATCCACTGCATCAGGATTATTTTTGTAAGATTGAACGAGCTTTGAGCTCATTACCGCAGCCGCAAAAAGATCCGCGGGAATGTAAGAAGGTTTTCGTGGCTTGTTCGAAGCTGCGTTCTGCGAAAGTCCTTTAATAAGCGGGTTATTGTAAATTTGCTTTACCAGCTCATCACCTGCCTGAGGATGGGCCATCATATTTTTTATGCTGTCCTCAAGGGTTTTTGCACGTAGAGCCAATATACGTGTAATGACCTGCTCGTTAATGGTGGTACAGAGTAGGCTCAAGAGCAGATAGACAAACACAACGCCTATCGCTACCTCAAGAATGTTGGAACCGAACATAAGCACCTCGATTGCATCAAATTGTGTAGTCGAACATTTAGAAGTCTTTGAGGCGTTGCACTATACCCCAGGCAGCCGACAGGCCAGCGAGAGGGAATAATATGGCACTCAGGAATATATACAATGTGAGCGCTCCCTGTGTGTCTTTGAGAGTGCTGTTGTAATGGTCGCGGTTAGCCTGGCTAAGACGATCAACGGCATCAGTGAAGTTGCCAAAGGCTGCGTTTGAAGCGCCAGTACTCAGGCGTTCGGCATCGAGGATGCGACCGGCGTTGGCAGTTGAGCGGATGTTGCTATCGATCTGGATGTATTTGTTCCAGTTGGTCTGCATACCGGCGAGCGGCTGATCTTCCTCTACCCAGGTGCGATTGGCGCGAGCGCTGCTGATCAGTTGGCGTACCTGGGCCGTGTTGGTCGTCCAGTCCTGTTGCCAGCGAGCCGCTTCTGTATTATCGCCGAATTCGAGAGAGATGAGCCAGCGCGCTTCGTCGGCGTTGGCGTCGGTGCCATATTTTTTGAGCAAGGCAGCGTAGTAGATGCTATTATAGTCATCCTGTACCATCTGACCGAAATCTCCGTGCCGCCCCGCAGCCTGAGCAAGGCGTGCGACGGATGCGATACCAAAGATGATACTCACGAGCAACGCAAGGGTGAGGCCGATGTTGACGACGCGGTGCGTAAGAGTAATCAGGGACCACGTGGCGCCAGAGATAAGCAGGGAGAATATGATACAAGAGATGATGCTCAATGCTACGGTGGTACCCAGGAAGTTAACAGTATCGTTGTAAGCGGCGTCGAGATGGAACCTGTTAATATAACTCAGACAATCTCGATTGTCGCGTATACTACCAGATACCCAGTCGTTTGGAGCCATAGTATGACCTGCGATGGTACAACTGGGTAAATTGGTTTCGCGTGTGGCGTCAGTAGTCGCCTGGGCGGTGATACGTGTCGTTAAAATGTTGTTGGCGGCAATATATGCCTGGTGCGCCAGTTGTAGATGCTGATCATGGATATTGGATTTGGATGCAGCAAGTTCATACTCGTGGCGCATAATTTCGATCTGCGCGATATAGTCCTGGAAGCCCGCGATGATGCGCTCTATAGCTGTACGTTCGCCGGGATAGGTGACATTATGTGCAGCAAGAAACACCTGGTGATTCGCTGCTATAATTTCTGCGGCGATATTGCGGTCATCACAATCGTGGACGGTGAGCGGGCCAGGATTGGCATTGGAGCCAACGACCTGGCAGGGTACAGCAGCAGTGAGTGCGGCGGTCGCCAGATAGTCGGCAGATCTGGCGTCGATATCTTCGATATATTGCGCTATGGCCTGGGCAGCATCGATGCTGGGAGTACTGCCACTGCTGATCGTGGCAAGGTCACTGGCAGCTTGCTGAAATGAGTGGGCGAGGAACAGTCCCTGGGCCAGCGCTAAGATGATGAGACAGATGGCAAACAGGGTAAAACGGCCCCGGAGCGTATTTCTGATCTGCTGCCAGAGTCTTTTGATACTGATACGGTGCCGCACATCTGGTACGTTGCCAGTTTTCGCAGACGCTGCCGATGATACGGATTGCGCGGCTGATGATTTTTGTTGTGTAATCATGGCTTTTATCCTGTTAGCCTGCTGGCGCGACCAACGTTGATCGCGCCCCTACTGATTATGGGCTGGACGCGGGCAAGCCGGGTTCCTGCTCATTAAAAGAGACGCCAGGGAGCAACTTCAAGTTTGCGACGGACGATGGCTTCGCGTTCATCAGGCCGCTTCGTACGGCGTAAGTACTGCGCATAGCTTTCCTCAGCGGCGGCACCCAGTGTACGCGGACGAGTATCGGCTACGCCCGCAATAGTGGCGCTTGACTGCAGCTTACCGCTACGGGATAACCGCCATGCCGCGCGGTAGATGTCGCCACGTACGAGATAGTAGCGTGCATCCTCAGTACGTCCCGTCAGTATCTCCACAGCTTGAGAGGCGCGTTCTACATTCTGTGCAGTCAATGGCGTCATATGATGAATATAGAGTTCACAGAGCAATATTTGCGCGTCAACGAATTTCGCGGCAGCTTCGCTTACACCACTCAGTACCTGGGCAGCTTCATCCCAACGTTGCAGGTTGAGATAAGAGTTGGTGATGCCCAGAATGGCGTCGATATTGCCAGGATCGGCTTTGATGATGCCAGAATAGAGCTCTACAGCAGCATTGTCCTCACCCTGGCGTGCGCTTACACGAGCCAGAGCAAGCTGCGGGGGTATCTCGCCTGGTAGATCGGCCATCAACTCACGATACTGATCGGAGGCAGCAGTATATTTCTCCTGTGCTTCAAGCAGGCGTCCGGTATACCAGGCGATCTTCCAGTTACCAGGAGCCATGCGTTGGACCTTAGTGATCTCGGCAAGGGCCTGCGAGAACTCGCCCATCTCGATCAAGACTTCGACCAGGCGCAGGTGAGCATCAACGCTTTGCGGATTGACATGAAGCGCCTGTCGATACAAAGTCAGCGCATTGTTAAAGTTACCACTGCGCCGCGACTGGTCTCCATGACGCAGTTCGCTGATGGCTTTGTCTTTCTCATCCAGGGCTACCTCAGCGCGTAGACCAGGCTTGCCAGTTGTCGTCATGATGCTCGCTACAAACAGGCGCGAATTGACAGATATGCCTGGAGTGCCACCGACGATGAGCCGTAGCACGTCGTTCAGCTGATCGGATAGCTCTTCGGCACTGTGAAAGCGCTGCGCAGATTTAGGATGTGTGCCCTTGTAGAGCAAACGGTAGAGCGCGGGATGATCACGAAAGGCTTTGTAATATTCTGAAGATGGCATACCAAAGATGGGATTAGAGAGGTCCATCATCGTAACCATATAGGCCAGCGTGCGACAGATCGAATAGAGATCGGTCTCCGGTGAAGGATTCTTGACAGCTTCTGGTGCGTAAAAACCATGCGTGCCATAGACATCGTCGGGGTGAGGTGCGTACTTGATAACGGTACCCAGGTCGATCAGCTTGACGATCTGTGTGCCATCTTTGAGTGCTTCAAGCATCACATTCTGCGGTTTGAAGTCGCAGTAGACTAGGCCCAGCTTCGCCAGGTAAGAGAATGCGGGCAGAATACCCAGGATATAACGGATCGCATCCTCAACCTCAAACGGCTTGCCCTGCTCTTCCATAATATCGCCCAACGTCTTGCCGTGTACATACTCCATCACAATATAGCCTTGCTTGCCAATCGTGATAAAGTCGTAGATCGAAACGATATTAGCATGCTTGATGGACGCCAGGAACTCGCGCTCCTTCACGCTCTGCTCCACCATACCTGGAGTGGCATTGCTAACCAGTGTTTTGATTACAACCTGGCGCTTCAATATGATATCCCTGGCAAGGTAGACTGAACCCATACCACCCGTACCGATGGCCTTCTCAATTTTATATTTATCGTTAATCACGCTATCCATCGCGAGCTGCACAATCGGTGCTTGCAGTTCGGCTGACGGCAGAGTAGTAGTTGCATTGTTGGTAGGCATAGCGTATTTGAAGCCACACTTGCCACAGAAGGATTTGCCAGGATTACGGCGGGCGTGGCAGCGTGGACACTCGTCCTGGGAAGCTGCCTGTGTCACAGGAGCAGGCGGCGGTGGTGCGGTCTTGACGGGGGGTATGACGATAGTACTGAGCACTGCACCACAGTGTTCGCAGATATCATCTCCAAGGTCGATCGGCTCCTTACAGTTTGGACACACGTCAGTCCCGTTAGAGGATACAGGCGCAGCCGCGGTTGAGGAGCGAGACGGCGCAGTCGGGGAAACAGTGCGCACAGGTGGCAAAGAGATGGTGGAAAGCACAGCGCCGCAATTTTCGCAGACATCATCAGCCGGGTTGACAGGTGAATGACACACTGGACAAGTAGACGTGGACATGATTCTCCTTCATAGGAACGCTAACAGGAGTCCGAATCAAATGGCAACAGATTAGTAAGCATAAGAGATACATTTTTGTAGTCGTAAGTCCCGTATATTTCTTTTTTAACCAGGAACAGTGCTGAACTTAGTCTAACATACAAGTCTGGTCACAACAAGTAAATTTTTTTCTCAAAAATGCGATTGCAAGAGTTCATATGGACACATCCCTGATTCATCAAAATATCGGGAGAGCCACCATGTTATGAAACGATCTCGTACGTTACTATATTAGTACTCCCGGTCAAGAATTCGTTCCGGGCGCTGTGGCTCTCGTCCGACTTGATATCCGGTCTCAAGTGCGGAACGTACTCATGATTGGCAGTACTAGAGCAGATCGATACGAACTGCCTCGTACTAATCACCATTCTGTCTTGAAAAGGAGTGATACATTTCCTCATGGATGTAGCCTTAGTTACCTGCTCTCAACGGCCTCATCTGAGCCATTCTGACAGCCTTTTGCAGAGCGCGCTAGTTGCACGGGACATTGATACACACCCACTGATCTGGGACGACCCTGCGGTGGACTGGTCTCGTCCGCTGGTCAGCATCATTCGTTCGACGGGGGACTATTATCGTCAGCACGCTGCCTTTCTGGAGTGGGCGCAGCGTGTTTCGCAGTTGCATACACTCTGGAATCCTTTTCCATTGCTACGCTGGAATACGCATAAAAGCTATTTGCATGATCTCGAAGAGCGTGGTGTGCCCATTATCCCAACACTCTCCTTTGCGCAAGGATCGTCGGCCAATCTTGCGCAACTGATGGAGGTGCATGGTTGGCCGGAGGTGGTGATCAAACCAGCGGTCTCAGCCAATGCATATGGTGCGGTCCTGGTAGAGGGGATAGCTACCGAGGGCCAGTTGTATCTTGACCACATGTTATCTATACATGATATGCTCATCCAGCCATATTTACCTACTGTAATGAGCAGCGGAGAGCGGTCGCTCATATTTATTGATGGCAAAATCACCCATGCGGCGGTATATCCGCCAGTGCTTAGCCGTGATGGCGTTATGAAGTCTGACCTGCCAAAGAAAGGACTCATCGTTCCTCAGGAAGAGGAATTGCGCCTGGCATACAAGATCATTGATACCCTCTGTTCGCCTGTGCTCTATGCGCGTATTGACTTTGTACATGATGTGGATGGGCAACTGCGTGTAATGGAGATAGAATTGGTAGAGCAGGGATTATGGCTGGAGTGGGTACCAGAGGCGGTAGAACGTTTTGCTGATGCTATCACCAGGGAGGTGTGGCAAGCCAGGAGCAAGCGTGCATAATATGATAGCTCATCACTATTAGTAATTGCTGTAGATCCCGTACGTAAATAGGAGTGGAGGTCAACCCCACTCCTATTTGGTATTACAGGCGCTCGATGATGGTAGCATTAGCCATGCCGCCACCTTCGCACATGGTCTGGAGGCCATAGCGTCCACCTCTGCGCACGAGTTCGTGTACGAGGACAGTAGCGAGACGTGCGCCGGAAGCTCCGAGAGGATGCCCGACGGCGATTGCGCCTCCGTTGACGTTGACTTTTTGCATATCGGCCTGCGTGTCATGCTGCCAGGCAAGTACGACGCTGGCAAAGGCTTCGTTGATCTCCACGAGGTCGATCTGATCGAGGGTGAGGCCCGATTTCGCCAGGATTTTGTGCGTGGCAGGAATTGGCGCAGTGAGCATGAAGATAGGGTCGTCGCCAGCCAGGGCAAAGGAGACAAAGCGCACCAGCGGTTTGAAGCCAAGGCGCTCAGCGGTAGCACGTTCCATGATCAGGAGAGCCGCGGCACCATCGCTGATCTGCGAGGAGTTGCCTGCAGTAATTACACCATCGGGTTTGAAGGCGGTTTTCAGGCTTGCCAGTTTTTCCAGACTCGTCTCGGCGCGAATACCTTCGTCATGATCGAAAATACCGGTGCTGCCATCCTCATTTTTGACCGGAATGGGTACGATCTGCGACGCAAAATAGCCTTCGGCTGTGGCGTGAGCTGCGCGGCGATGACTTTCTAGCGAGAGTGCGTCGAGTTCCTGGCGGCTGAGTTCCCAACGAGTGGCAATCAATTCGGCGCTGATACCCTGGTGGACCAGTTTGTTGTCATAACGCTCCAACATGCGTGGGCTAAAGGGTGCTCCTGCGATCTGGGAGGAGGAACCCATAGGCACGCGCGTCATGGATTCTACGCCTGCAGCAATAGCGATATCGTATGCGCCACTGATGACGCCCTGGGCCGCAAAATGGATGGCCTGCTGGCTTGATCCGCACTGGCGATCGACGGTTGTGGCAGGGATCGACTCGGGGAATCCGGCGGCGAGGACGGCGTTGCGTGCCACATTGAGACTCTGCTCACCGACCTGGCTCACACAACCTACGATAACATCATCGATCAGGGAGGCATCCAGGTCTGTACGCTTGACGAGTGTTGAGAGTACCTGGGCCAGTAAGTCTACGGGATGCCAATCCTTGAGTTTGCCGTTGCGGCGTCCTATCGGTGTTCGCAATGCTTCAACAATGACAGCTTCGCGAGGCTGTGGTGCCATGAAAAAATCCTCCTATGTTTGTCGCAGCGTTGCGACAGGTCAACTTGTTCGTTTATAGTAAGCCACATTGAGTTCTTACATGTCTATATTCACTCAAAAAGTGAACTAGTTCATTGGTACCGTTCATTTCCGCATTTATAATTGGCCTTAGAAGTAGTTCGTTATTAGGAATAAGAGACGAGCGTAAAAAAATATAAGGGGGAGTACATTGATTGCTTTAATTCGCTTGGCTATTCTTCTTCTTACTCGACGCTGGGGCCTTATTGTAGTTGGTGTTGTGCTGGTCCTGGTAGGGCTTATCATGGGTGCCAGTTCTCACCGGGTCTCATATCGGACGGTGAATCAGGGCACGATTATCCATTACCTGTATGGGCAGACTGATAGTGGTGGGGATGCTAACAATGATGCATACATACAGTTGCAAGATGGTTCTCTTTACTTTCTGAATGAATCTGATTTCACTCCAACACTCAATTCAGACACGATCCAGAGTCAATCGGTTACTCTGATCTACGATCCTTCAGATACCAAAAGTATCGATGCGAATTCGTCAAATACAAGTACTCATCTTTCGGGTACAGGAGATGGTGTTGTGCAATTGACTTCGTTCGATAACAGTGGACAAAACCCGAAAGTGTTTACAACCAGCGAATATACCCAGCATCCGAATGGGTTTTATAGCAACAACTGGCCAACTGGCATTGCATTGCTGCTGCTTGGACTGCTGATTAGTGGTGCTGCGCTTGTGTTACCTCGTTTTATAGGAAAGAAAAATCAGGCAGGTTTCAGTATGACTCCGCCTGCGGGTGGCGTTCCTCCAATGGGGTCTATACCCAATTCGTATGCGCCTCCGAATGCATATCAGCGACCCTATACGAATCCTACTCAGTATGCTCCACAGGGCGGTTACACACAATATCCAGGGGCAACTCCCTATGGTCAGCCGCCTCAAGCACCGCAGGCTCCTGCTTATCCTGCACAGTCGCCTCAAGCACCGCAGGCCCCTGCTTATCCGCCTGCACCGGGATCCTATGGAGCGACACAGTATGGTTCGCCATATGATGGTCCTCCACAGGCATACTAAACTTTATTGTTTAGATTGAAACATGCTGATTTAGCAGATGTGCAAATCAGCATGTTTCAAGAGCGATACGGGCTTATAAATCGCGCCCCTACATATCGCGCCCCTACATATCGCGCCCCTACATGAGGATTATCGGTTTGGGTTTTTGCGGCGACGATGCGCTGATCCTCCACTGCCACGACGACGCTTCGGTCTGTTGGTACTCGGCGGGGCTATCTGTTGCTGCTGCGGTCTAATAGTAACAGTACCTGCGCCGCTACTGGCAGCAAAGCTTGGGAGCACCCATAATGAGCCCCAACCGGTGATGAAGTACTGGCGGATAGTGCTCAGGACGAGATAGGCCAGGCGGTAGAGCGCGACACCGGCGGCAAATTGCCAGGCAAAGAAGATGGTGATGCCAACCATAAGTAAGGGTATGATCAGTTGCATGATGTGCGATGTTTGCTGGACAGTTTCTTTCGTCTGGGCAAGGTCGAGCGGCTGGGCCATACGCATCTGGATGAACGTGACGACACCCGCCAGGATGGGCAGGATATGTGTGGGGTCAGGGAAGCCGAGGGAGATATGCCAGGCAGCATTGAAGACGGTGAACCAGTTGAGGTTGATATTGGGCATGGACGTAAAGTGGTACAGGAATGGATACATAATACCGTTGATAGTGCTGAGATTTGCATTACGCAGGACGATGTTGAGCGCAAAGAAGACACCGGTGAGGATAAGGCCCTGCACAATCATGGGGATAATGGGCGGCATAAGCGAGATACCACGTTCTTTGTACAATTGCTGCTGCGCCATTAATCGGGCAGCAGGATCGTTGGGATATCTTCTTTTGATAGCTTCTATTTCCGGTTGCAAGGCTTGCTGCGCTTTGAGCGCTTTTGTTTGCCTATGCAGGAATGGGAGCATCACTAAAAAGGCGATAACGGTTAAAATGATGACGGCAAGGCCGAAGTCGCCAAGCAAGTGATATAAGGCCATGAGTCCATTCAAAATGGGATAGGTGAGTGTAGTGCTGAAGAGCTGACCAATCAGGCTCATAAAAACCCTCCTGTATCATGATGATAGAAGTACACGTTCTTTTCATCAATACGTGGAGAGTGGACCTATGTTGCAAATAGTAACAGGATACTCTGAAGAGAGCACCCTGTTACACAGTTTCTCTAATGACCGTAGGGGGGCTGCTGTTGCTGCTGATAGGGCTGTTGGTAGTATGCCGCGGCAGGCTGGCCGAATCTTACACGGCTGCGGCGGCGTTGTCCAAAGAGCAGGTACAGCAATGGACCAAGCACGACCCAGGGCGGCATTAACCAGATAATGGCCAGCCAGAGAATCTTGCCTGTCGTGGAATGATCGTCCTCCAGGACCATGAGCGTAGCAAGAATATGCCCCAGAACAGGTACGAAAATGATCACTAAGAAGAGTACTGTATTAAAAAAACAACCTCGATTACCTGACATCTTGGATCTCCTTATATAGCAAGCGCATCTATATTTACTGATACATCTGGAATATGGGCCAGATCAATAAATCGGCGGATGCGATCAATCAAATCTCTACCGTAATTATGCAAAACATGTTTTAACTTTTCTATTGTACCTCTCTGGTACTCTAGCTTTTTTACGTATGAGGCAGCTTCTGGTTGCAAAAGAGTTCGATTTTTTCATACAGGTCCGCGGCACTGAAGGGCTTGACGATGTAGCTAACACCTCCATGGCGGTAACCTTCCTCCATTTCGGCTCGCTGGGCAAAAGCTGAGATAAAGATGATCGGAATATGCGCAAGATGGGGTTGCGCCTTGACCGCATCAGCGAGTTGATAGCCGTCGCAGATAGGCATCGAGATATCGGTGAATATCAGGTCGGGACGCACGCGCTCGATGACCTCCAGTCCTTCCAACCCATCAGAGGCGAGGTAGAGTTCGTGTTCTGTCGAGCGCAACATAATACGGAATACTTTCTGGATCCTTACTTCATCCTCGCAAAAGACAATCTTAGACATCCCATCCCCCTCCTTACTGGTGAGAATCAGTAAAACGGACAGTAAAGTGAAAAATAGAACCTTTGCCCACCTCACTTTCGATCCACACTTGACCACCATGCATCTGGATGATCTCACGCACAATCGGCAATCCCGGCCCGGTTCCTTCAATGTAGCGCGAGGAGCTTAACTCGCTATGAGCAGAACGTTCAAAGATACGTTCCTGGTCGACGACTGGAATACCTGCGCCGTAATCTCGCACACAGACATGCACCATCTTCCCTTCAATGTGGCTGCTCACAATCACCTCACCGCCGACAGAAGAATACTTAATGGCGTTTTGCAACAGCTTCGATACGACCTGCGTGAGCTTATCATAATCGCCCAGTAGAACAGGAAGTACACTGGCCAGTTGTAGACGAATGACATGATGCGTTGTACTTGAGTGCATACGTCCGGCCACATTCATGATGATCTCATTCAGATCAAGACGGCTCAGGTTGAGTTGCATGCGCCCGGCTTCCAGGCGCTCCAGGTTGAGCATGTCGGTAATCATGCGTACCAGGCGACGCGCATCAGTATGAATATCCACAGCAAACTCTTTCATCTCCATAATGCTGAGGTCTTCGTCGCGCATAAGCTCGCTAAAACCCTGGATACCTGTCAGGGCTGTGCGGAATTCATGACTTACGATAGATAAAAAATCATTATTACGTCTGCTCGTCTGCTCTAGCTCATTGTTGGCGGTCCGTAAAGCTACCAGGGCCTGATCGCGTTCCCACCGTGCCCGCTCACGCTCAATAAGCAGCAAGGCCAGTTCAGCGATCGCCTGTATAATTGCCAGCTCCTGAGACGTGAAGTCGGGCTTACCACTCCCATATTCCAGGAGTAAGATACCAACAAGCTCGTGGCCTTTGAGAATAGGAGCGATGAGTTTGTATGATGGCTGATCTCTAAAGAGTAGATGTGAGGTATCGAGCGAGAGCACTTCACCGGCATGCAGACGCGCAATCAGGCTGGTACTGCCAAGCAGAGTGTTCAAACGTGCCCCCTGCAAACTATTGCGCCAGTGCAATTCGTGTTCAGGCGAGATACCAATAATTACCATCGGCTGCAGGATTTCGGTCTGCGGATCTAGCTGCGCAATCGCTACGCGCTGACAGTCCAGCAATTGGCAGGGAAGTTCTAGCAAGCGCCGCCCGGTGATACTCTCCGCTTGCAGACCGGTGATATGTGGCGCACCCGAGACTTCGAGATCATCCGCAACTGGCAGTTCCCCATCCACCTGGTCCTCTACCATTGCTCCCGTCATTGCCAGTATGGCATCGAGTGAACGTTGTGTGCGCTGTTCCATAGCACGACGCGCTGTGACATCTTGAAGGATAGTGACGGCACCACTAATCTGTCCCCTGGAATCATACATAGGTACGCCGCTCACGCTAATCTGACGATCCTGCCCATCCAATGTGCGCACAACGACGTCGACCGCCGTAGCATCTCGTAGCTCCTTACCTGCCAGAATACGTCGTACGGGCCACAGTTCCTCGGGCAGCAGATTTCCATCTTCGTCATGTATAGACAGGAGGGCTAAACAACCGGGCGAGATGCGACTACGCAATTGATCGAGCGTCAGGCCAAGAATTTGTTGGGCTGCGGGATTTGCCATAATAATCTGCCCATTGCTATCATAGCAGATCATTCCTTGTGGCATGGCCTCGAACAGAATACGATAGTGATACTCCGTCAGTTCTTCTCGCGCCTCTGAGAGGATTGCGGCATTGGTATAGTTGTTGAAGCTACACTGGGTTAAGTTCGTGCCTTCATCGTTGTCTCTGCTCATAGGCCCCCCTTTTCTTGTGCTATTTCTAGTGTACAGGGGTTTACCTAATCCTCCAGACGGCGTATGTAAAACACGTATCATCAATTTACATCTTAAAAGTAAAACCTTTGCTTTTCAAAAATTGCTCAAACCAGATGACGGGTGCCTGATCTTTTGAGTCTGTTGCACTGTCGGCCTGGAAAAAACGTACGTAGAGCGGGAGGGCAGGACCAATACGCTGCAGTAGATTGTTAATGCGCTCTTCAGCATGATGCCATTTGCCACGATGAGCGCCCAGGCGCCAGCTATTGTACACCTCGTCGTGCAATTCGATAAGATCTAAAATCACAGGGTCCTGGATGTAACGTTCGGCGAATTTGCGAGCTATGTAGGCATGATGGTTGGTACCGATCTTGGGTCGCGCCTCGTCCACACGGTACTTAAAGGTGTCATGAATAAGCGCAACCAGGCGCAAAGCCATGCGTTCCTCTGCCGTCACACACTGACGATCTATATTTGCCAGTACGTCTGCAATATGGTATTTAACCGGACCTTCCAGGTGACCAAAGCGCGGTTTGCCCCAGGCAACGCCAGCTTGCCATTCGGGGTCCGTGGCAATCTGCTTTTCCAGGTCAGTCTCCAATACAAAGGGCAAAATCATCGTCACTTGTCTCCGCCTGCGCTCTATTTCGTGGTAGTAATCTCTAACTGTACCTGATAATCTTTACATAAATCTACTGGCTATTCTCATAAGAAGAGGGTTATAGACGGATTCATAGCAGCCTATAAATTGTACCACACGACCGCCCCAGCCACGTTTGAAGCGATAGACGCCTGCCATAGCTTCGTCTTCGCCATCGGTCTCAGGAATGCCCCAGAAATCGTAGGAATGCGCTCCCTGCTGTCTGGCCCAACGCATAGCTTCCCACTGCAATAAATAATTAGGCATGAGCTGGCGCTGTTCGTTACTCGATGCACCGTAGAGATAGATCGCCTGGCGTGCAAACAGACCCACAAAAATTCCAGCCAGTAGTTGTCCATTGTGTTCAGCCAACAACAGGCGAGCTTCATTACGTGAGACGAAGATATCCCACACATTCAGGTAATAATCGCAGGTGTGAACGCCAAATTGATCGCGTTCACCTGTGGTTTGCAACAAGGAATACCAGGCACGCACGTCATCATGCGTCTCTGCCACGCGGATCGTTACACCCTTGCGACCAGCGAGGCGTACGTTGTAGCGCCATTTCTCCTTCATCTGAGCCAGCAGCGTCTCTTCAGCAGGGGCCAGGTCCAGTACGATGGTACGTAAAGGCTGGACAGCCGGGGCAGGATGCATACGCATAGCGTGCAAACGTTTCAAGACCAGCTCTCCATCCCGAGTAGAGCTCTCCGGCGCTGGCTCCATACGTACCGCCAGCGCACCTTGCTTGCGTAGATAGGTTGCGAGTTGGGAGAAAAAGCTATCGCACAATGCGGGTTGTGACCAGTCGATCACCGGGCCTTTAGGAATATAGGCGAGATGTCCAGCTCGTAGTGGCAGGTGGGGAGCTGTGCGCCGTAATACCTGGGCGGCGGCAACGATCTGCTCGTCATCCCAGAGCGCGAGGCGCAGCGGAGACCAGTCGGCATGGGCTTTTAGCTCTCCCCAGCCCCAACTTTGCAAAAGATGTCCATGGGGAGAATTAGTAATAAAATGATCCCACTGCTCGCGCTGTTCTATAGGTACAGATTTCAATTTCAGGAGGGGCGAATGTGCATTTGCAGCTATATAACGAGATACCATTAATTTTTACTCTCATTCTCCACATGAACATAGTGCGATAACCTATCTATTGATAGAACGTTGCTGGTACACAACTTGCCTAAAGCATACCATGTATATCCCAACGGGTGACTGGAAAGATTTTTGCATGTGGACGGCTCTCATGGCATAAAAAATCCGGCGACATGCTATAATGTTTTGGGAGTAATTCACCCAGGAAGCGGTCCTAGACTGATAGGAGGAACTTGTGAAAGTTGTTATTATGGGCTGTGGTCGCGTAGGCTCGACGCTTGCCACACAGATGGATAAGGCAGGACACAAGGTCACGGTGCTCGATAGCAACAGTGATTCTTTCCAGCGCCTTGAATCCAATTTCAGAGGAGAGAAGATCCAGGGCAATGGCATTGACGAAGAGGTACTGCGTCGCGCAGGTATTGAGTCAGCCGACGCCTTCGCCGTTGTTACCAATGGCGACAACCGAAATATTATGGCAAGCCAGATTGCTAAAGAGATCTTCAATGTCAAGAAGGTTGTCTGCCGTATCTACGATCCCATCCGTGAGAGTACTTACAGGGAATTGGGGATAGAGACCATCTGCCCTACACTTGTCGGCGCACAATTGCTCTTCAATGCACTCACTGGAAGCAAACAGGACGCTGCTACACGTCAGTAACAATAGTCTTTCCTTGCATGCAATCCAGATGATCCTGGAGAGCAAGAACGAGCGCCATAGAATACAGCTATAGAGTACAGTCGGCACCTGCAAGGGATGTTTCTACTGAAAAAGAGGTATCTGTATGTATATCATCATTGGAGGTGGGGGCGATGTCGGTTACTACCTCACCAAAAATTTGCTCAACCAGGGGCACGAGGTTCTGCTCCTGGAGAAGAATGCCATACGTGCCCATGCGTTAGCCGAGGAACTGGGGCAGTCCATTATGCGTGGAGATGCATGCGAAGCCAGGACGATGGACGAAGCCGGAGTACGACGTGCAGACGTGGTTATCGCCGTGACAGGCGAGGACGAGGATAACCTGGTCATCTGCCAGATGGCGAAAAGGCACTTCAATGTTAACCGCACGATAGCGCGTCTGAACAACCCGAAGCACGAGGTATTGTTCCAGAAACTTGGCATCGATGTCACGATCAGTCCAACCAAAGCCATCCTCTCGCTTATCGAATCTGAACTGCCTGGCCCACACTTCGTCTTGCTCATGACCTTGAAGAAGGCGGGGCTGGAGATCATCGAGATGAGTATCCCACCGTTATCGCCAGTAGTAGGCAAGATGCTCAGTCAGATTAACCTGCCGCGTAAATCTAACCTGGCCATGCTCATGCGCGACGGTGAGCCTATCTTCCCCACCGGCGATACTGTACTGCAAGCCAATGACGAGGTCTATGCCCTGGTATCAGACGAGGGCGAGGAGGAATTGCGCCGGACCTTCGGCACCACGTAATCAACCAAATTGTCATCAACCATGACTGTCATCAACCAAATTGTAGGGGCGCGATTGATAAGCCCGCGTGCGATTTATAAACCCGCAGCCTCACTGCATGGCAACGCACGCGGGCTTATCAATCGCGCCCCTACCAATGGATGTCGCGCCCCTACAGCGGGTATCGCATCCTTACAACAGTTTATTACATTTAGGAAACGATGCATTATCAACTCGTTGAGATGCGCTTCTCTTGCTCTTCCTGATCAGTCTGCGTACCCCCGTCATTGGCACCTTCGGAAATTGCTTCAGGCGTTGATTTTGTGAGATCGTCAACGACCACGTCACCAGCGCGAGCTTCGTGATCGGAGTCTCCATTGCCACGTGGTCGGCGTTTGACACGGGTCAGCCGACTGGGACGCTGCAAAGTCCAGGGGGTACGCTTACGGGCCAACATCTGATCGGGACTCTCGCCACGCGCGGAACGATAGATGCTGGCAATCACCACCCAGACCGCAGCTACGATAGGTGTGGCAAGGAGTGCTCCAAAGACGCCAAACATCTTGGCACCGATCAGCAAGGCCAGAATAGCCGCCACCGGATGCAAGCCAACGGCGTGCCCTACAATACGCGGTCCCAGCACATTGCTCTCCAGAATCTGCACTACAATAAACAATGCTACAACCGTAAATGTGCGGGGGAACGGATCAGGCAGGAGCAGCGAGAGCAGAATTGCAGGGATCGACGCGAGCGCAGGCCCAACCATAGGGATTGTTTCAAACAGGAAGGCCAGCACCCCAACAATCAATGCATAATTGCCCAGGCCGGTAACGATGCAGATTGTACCGGCGAAGATAGCGATCAGCAAGGCTAATGTCAATTGCCCACGAATGTAGTTGCCAACAACACGATTTAGCGCATCCTCGAACAGCAGCACATTGGGTAGTGAACGTTTGGGGACAATACTCACCAGGCTATCGCGAATACGTTTGCCATCGAGTGTCAGGTAGAAGCTTAACACCGTAATCAGCACGATATTCAGAAAAGCATTTGTGACTATAAACAAAAAATTGAGCGCGTTGCTTGCCAGAGATTGCGCGAAAGCTGTCGCCTGCAACTGAATCTGATCAAGCGCATTCTGGATATTCTGTGGTGGAATGCCCCACTGCTTGATCAAGAGATCGCGCACAGAGACGACATTGGCGGGTAGAGCGCTGGCGAAATTGATAATTGTTGTCGAGAACTCCTGTACCTGCCGGATAAGCGTAGAGGTCAACTCGTAACTCAGGCCCACGATGGCTGCAATGCACAACGCATACACTAACAAACATGCCAGTAAGCGCGGAAAACCAGATTTTGCCAGCAGATTAACCGCTGGAGTCACCAGAAATGCGACCGCCATTGAGAGCAGCAATATTAATATAGCATCCACAAACTGGCCCATCACCGACCAGGACGCCCAGAAAATGATGCCTATACATATAACACATATCAATATATCGCGCGTACGTTGCCAGTTTACATTGCCCATACTTTATATCCTTTGCTGGCTAGATAGGACTACATGACCCTCCACTACTTTACTAGCCTATTGTGACAGGTTTCTGCCAAAAGAACAAGTCTGAATCGTTTTCTTCTACGTAGCGGCATGCCTTGCGTGTGCCGGGTGGGCAGAGTGCATTGTGGGCCACCCACCCGGCACACGCAAGGCGTGCCGCTACGGGACGAGGACTCCTACTATATTGACGAAATGCATCAGTAATATTAGTATGGCAACTTAGAGGGGAGGTCAGGGCATGATCATGAAACTTTCTCCCCCTATTTTTCGTCATCTCAATTAGACAGGACAATCCTTTGCATAAAGAAACACCAGTGGATACTACCTTACATGTCCATTGTTCATTCTGTCTACTTCTTTCGTCTATCGCATGACGGTATTTTATGCTGTCTTTGCTAAGGACAGCCTGAAAGAGGACGCGCACGTGAATGTATCAACCGCAATGACACCGACTCAGTTACTTCTTATCTGGTCACTAATGGGGTTGTTGTTGATATGGATGATTCTATTTGCACTACTTGCCCTACGCCCAGAACACAAGAGAAAGGCTGAGTTTGAAGAGTTCAGAGCATCAGCTGGCCCATTTCCGCAGTTGCATGTAATAGTTAATCAACAGCAAGTTGAAGAATCAGTTGTTGAAGCTCCAGCAACTTCAGCGGCAAGAAGATAAGAGAGCCAGACGAAACGGCACCCGGCAGGTTCAGTACTTTCCTATGTGGATGCGCTTATAAACGTGGCTTTGCCGGGCTTATAAAGCGCGTCCCGGTGGGAAAATAATAGCTCTGCCGGGTGCCAGTCCGTTTGTTCAGGTATCGAAACATAAAGAGCAGACGAGTCCTATAGTTGCACTTTTTCGCCAGGACGTGCCGGACGAAAACCTCCATTCTCATTGATAAACACAAAGCGACTGTCTTGAATATTCACGATCATATCAGGGTTGCCATCACTATTGACATCTTTGAAGTTCAGCGTCACCACCGCTAAATCCTGACCCTGCCCAATCAAGACGGGGCCAACATAGATTTTCGCTTTCGAAGCATCCCCACCGGGCATCTCAATGATCTCTACATGCCGTTGTAAGTTTACAGCCATAAAATGACTGGGATTGGTGTCTGAATCATTATGACCAACAACGGCATCGGTCTGAAATGTACGGGGACGCCCATAATGCCAATCATCCTGTGTCACCTGCCACCAGCTCGCCAGAGAACTGAAAGCGATCCAGCCGATCAGCATAACCAGCATAGCTACACCAACATACACAGACCAGTGAAAACGCGACCAATTAAACCCTCTCTGGCGATGAACAGATAACTCGCCGCTCCTTCGTGGAGAGACCTCTTCCGTTTCTACCGGCCCTGTAGGGCAACGACTCGCTCGCACAGCAGGTATAGAAGTTTGAGTCGCAGTACGACGAGGCGGAATAGCACTCTTGCGAGCAGGTATCTGGGCATCACTCTTTGTAAGCACTACCGACTGCACGTCAGCCCGAGTACGCCCGATCTCTGTCTTGACATCCCCGCGGTAGCGACGTACGCTACTGGGTGGACGTGAAGGAAAGACATCATCATACTCGTCATCATCATAAAAATCTCGGCGCTTATCAGCTACCTGACGGACAGGGGTCGCGATGTTCCGAGAGCGTTGGGTGTGACTCTGGTCCACATTGTTTACCGTCCTCTCTTTTTAGACTGGGTTTTCGCCAGAAGTTACCTGAACTTTTGTTCCAAACTTTTGTTCTAACCTGCACCAATAGTACACCAGACGAGGTTTATCTGTCAATAAATCTGGGACCAATATTTGGACTGCACGCAAATCTCGTTAATGCTTTTCTAGACCCGAATCTTATAGCGCACGCTCATTTACATTGCTACAAAGCATTAATATGTTAGCATACGAAGATTAGTGGTCAAATCATTTATTTTCTCTTGATGTTCTATCAGAAAAGCTAGTTGCAAGCCTTGTTGAAAGTAGCTTTCCGCAAGCTCGCGATTTCCTCTTTCACGCGCGAGTATACCAAGGTCAGTGAGGAGAGCACATATTCTTTCACGGTGTCCTATTAACTGAGCTAACGCCAGTCCTTCCAACAGATATCCTTCCGCACGCTCATAATTTTTCAGCTTAATCTCCAAGGTACCTAGATTGGCTAATAAAGTGCTAATACTTTCACGATAACCTATTTCATAAGCCAGTCTTAGACCTTCCAGCAAGTACTCTTCTGCCCGCTTATACTCACCACGTTTCGTTTCTAAAGCACCAAGATTTGTTAGCAAATAACAAATATTTTCGCGCTGTCCAATCTGACGAGCGATGCCAAGCCCTTCTAGTAAGTATTTCTCCGCTTGCATATAATCTCCGGAACTGGCTACAACTGTGCCTAGATTGGCAAGTAAGGAACTAACACTCTCCCGTTGTCCATTTTGCTGAGCTATAGCCAGATATTTCTTTATATTCTCTTCTACTCGCTTATAGCTTTCTTGATCCCCTTCCACGCTTAAAAGCAATGTAGCCAGATTCTGTTCTGTAATTCTTGAAAGAGGATGATCGGTTCCCAGTACGCTCGTAAAAATCCTCAATGCCCATTCAAAATTAGTTTTCGCTTCCGCAAAATTCCCTAGATCCCTTAATACTCCTCCAAGATTGTTAATAGTGATAGCGACTCTTGGATGATCAGGACCGAAGAATTTCGTATCAATAATTAACGCCTCTTCAAAAAGATTTCTAGCCCCTCTCAAGTTTCCCAAATCACGGAGCAGCGTACCCAGGTTACCCATGATCGTGGCTACTCTCGGGTGATTTAAACCATACATAGCTTTACTAATTTCCAGGGCTCGTTCATAACGAGCTTGCGCTTCAGTCCACTCCCCTAGATCCGCCAAGACACTCCCAAGGTTATTCAAATCACGGGCGAGTACCACATGATCTTCCCCATATACAGTCGTATTTATCGTCAAGGCCCGGATGAATTCTAGTTTTGCCTGTTCCAGATCACCAAGTTCATGCAGGATACTTCCAACACGATCATGCATAGATGCCACAAGCAGATGAGCTGGTCCCAGTCGAGCAAGAATGTTTGACAGAGCCTCCTTAAAGGCACTTAACGCTTTTTGTAGATCCCCGGCTTCTCTCAGATTATCGCCCGTTTCAATCAGATCTGCATTTCCTTCCCCAAGGATCACAGATAAGAGCTTGTTAATCGCATGATGATCTATCACACCTGCTCGGAAATCAATACACGGTTCTTCGGCAAGGCTCACAGGTATATTACTAAGACTGGCACCTGGAAGCAAAAGTGAAGTTATTGTACAGTGAGGATTTCTCTGATGCAGAGACAGGATAGCATGGAGTGTCTGCTCATCCAGTTTTCCACTCCGCCTACGTCCAATACATACGCCAATAGCTCTTGACTGATACACCGCTTGTTCCTGCGGCTGGCTCCAGTCCTGACCAGGTACAAGTTCCCACTGATCAAACCATACACGAATACCCGCATCGATTAACTCTGAAGCAAGCAAACGCACTATATCAACATCTGTTCGGCTATAGCTAAGGAATAGATCGTATATTTGTGTACTCATGTGTAACCGCCTTTCTCTCACATCTATTCGAGCCAGTATTTTTCTAGAACTGTCTTCTGAAATTCAACGGCGACACTATCATCAATCAGTTTTTCACGTCTAAATACCTCGAGTTCTCTCAATTTCCCTTCAGTTATCGTACCACTTAATGTTATACTCCTTTCTGAAGGGGACCATCTTCCAGGGGCCATGCCTTTCACACCACACACCAGCACATGAAATGCATGTGCATGATTATCATCACGGAAGTTTACTAACGTATTTAGTTCCAAAAAATTATCAATATTCACATTTTTTGCAGTTGGAAGCAACACAGGAATAACCGCAAAGGTAGGATCTTTCGCCTGTCGATTTTTAGCTCTCTGGATTTCCTGTTCAAACCACCCGCTTGAGGTTTGTTCACCAATACAGACTACACAGCATCCAGCACTTTCCAGCCCTCTCGCCTTTGCCTGTTGCCAGGATTGGCCAGCTACCAGTACCCACTTATCTAACCATATATGAAATCTTTCTTCATCTTGGAGGCGTCCCGCAAGGCGCTCCACCCATTCAACATCTGTAGGATTTTCATGTGAATAGCTTAAAAATACATCATAATGAGTAAACATATTTGTCTGGTGCAGGGTTTCGCCGTACTCTTGCTGCTTTGACTTAACACGAATAGTCTGGCCATAATCAGAACGTTGAGCAGGCTGATTATCAGTATCAGGTGCTTGATACATCTGCGACTCTTGCAAGTTAGCACGCTCAAGTTCTTCTCTCTGGCGCTTCAGCCGACGAAGGAAAATACATTGATCAGAGATAGAGGTATCATTAGGCTTATAGGCTAAAGCACGTTCATAGGACTCCAGGGCTTCTTCATAACGCTCCAACTTTGAGAGTAGTTTACCCCTGGATTGCCATATAGAAGCTCTTCGGGGGAGGAGCATCAATGCATGATCGTAGGCGCTTAGCGCATCATCGTGGTGTCCAAGTTCAGAAAGAAGATTACCTTTGATAACTATAATCGCCACATCATCAGGAGTAATAGACAATATATGGTTATAAACCTCAAGAGCCTTATCATAGTGTTTTTGCTCCGTAAGAGCTTTTCCCTTAGCAAGCCACAACCCAACAGCATCAGGAGTAAGAGCTAACGCTTTGTCATATGCAGCTCCTGCATCGTCATAATGTTTTAGCTTGGCGAGTATATTGCCTTTAGTAATCCAAATAGGTGCATTATCAGGCGCGAGTACTGTAGCACGCTCATAAGATGCCAGAGCTTTTTTATACTGTTTCAACTTGTAAAGCACATTACCTTTTGCAATCAGAGCAACTACATAGTCAGGATTGAAGTCCAGCACTTTTTCATACTCAGCCAACGCCCCCTTATACTTTCTCTGTAGAAGCAAGACATGGCCTGTATAAACGTAAGCCAGACCAGCTTGCGGATCGTACAGGATAGCGTTTTTGTAGGCCTCCAGAGCCTCACTGTAGCGTCCCAGCTTTGCTAAAACATAGCCTTTTGACGTCCAGATAGAAGCGTCGGTAGAAACAAACCTTAACGCTGTGTCATAGGTAAGCAGTGCTTCATCATATTGCTCACATTCCAGCAATGTATTCCCTTTACCCACATAAGCACTTACATTCTGCACATCTAATTGTATTACACGCTCATAAGCAACAAGGGCTTCCTTATACCGCCTAGCTTTATAATGAGTATTCCCTTCTTCTATCAAACTAGCTTTGATCTGCTCATGCTCAAGGGTCAATTCAGTTAAGGGTATAGGAAGATTCTTCTCGGCAGATGGAACAACATTATCTTCCACCCCTGGCTCTATAAGTTGGGATGCAGATGGCACAGCAGGAACATTCATTCCTGGATCTAAAAAGCTCGGTGTAGGTTCAAGAAGGCTGCCAAGAATAGAAGGCTGCTGGCCTTTATCATTCAATATAGCAATGGAAGAAACTGGATGCACACGACCACCACAATTAAGGCAGAAAAAATCCTCTGGTCGCAGATCGCTGCTACAAAACGGACACTTAGCAGTAGATGATACACTTACAGGTAATGGATGTAACTCTTCTGGCAAGATGCTCTCAACAGCATTCGGATTATCAGGCCGCGCAACCACAGTACTATATGGATTATCGGGTGGCGCTATTTCAGTGCTATATGGGTTATCAGAGAGCATAGGAGGTATAACGACTGTAGGATATTTTTCAACGTCATATGAGACAGATACACTTCTATTACTAGCCGAATCAATGTTCGTCGAAGATAGAGAGGTGGGTTGTAATGTAGGAGCATGCTTATCTAGATCCTCCGGAGAGATCGGAGATGTAGCTCTTGTAAATTGTTCTAACTGATACGCTCTTTCTAAAGCGCTGGCAAAGGCTAGTATGTTGGCAAAACGCTGCTGTGGTTCTTTTGCAAGAGCAGTGAGGACAACCATCTCAACAGCAGGAGAGATTGAAGGCACTTTCTCACGCAGAGGCGCAGGTGGAGCAGATATGTGCTGTTGCATGATCTCCCATTGTGTTCCTTGAAAAGGACGACTGCCACAAAGCCACTCATATACGACAATACCAAGCGAATACTGATCACTAGCATGATGAGGTCTGCCACGAATCTGCTCAGGAGCAATATAAGGTACAGTACCAGCGACTTCTTGCGTTAGTACTGATTGCTCATTATGAGATACTGAGGCAATACCAAAATCGCTGAGCAATATTTGATTGGTTGCTCCCAAAAGCATATTTGCGGGCTTTACATCCCTATGAATCAACTTTTTCTCGTGGGCATAATGTAAAGCAGCCGCCACTTGCTTAACATAAGAAACAATATCTGCAAGTGGAATACGACTTCCTTTCGGATGACGTTCACGTAGGTTACCGTGAGGAGCATAATCCATAACAAGAAAAGGCCTACCATTATTCTCACCAAAGTCAAAAACGCGCACAATATTAGGATGTTGTAAACCCGCAATAATGCGTGCCTCATTAAGAAAGTCTTTTAGTAAGTCCTGGCTAAACTCTTCATGGCGCACTTTCACAGCCACACGTGTCTTGAGGAAGACGTGTTCTCCTAGATAGACCTCGGAGAAACCTCCCCTTCCCACGAGCTGGATCAAGCGATAATTACCAAGTTGTTGACCTACTAAGTCTGCCATACTCGAACTCCTTGCCGAGGAGCCTTTCTTATCCACTATATTTGTAGACTGATATACATTTGCCTATCTAGTATCTTTATTTATCTTTTTAAAAGGCCATCTTCCTGGTGCAATACCCTTGATCCCGCATACCAATACATGAAATGCATATGCATCATCAGCGGGCTCACGAAAGTCTACCCATGTTCTTAACTCAAGAAAATTATCAACATTTTCAGTCTTTGCTCCAGGGAGCAGAACAGGAATCACACTAAAGGTTGGATATCGAGTCTGATGATTTAGTGCTCTCTCGATCTCCTCTCGGAACCACCCAAGTGGTGTACGTTCTCCGATACATACAGCGCAGGTCTTCGCTTGATATAGGCCTTGTGCCATTGCTTGTTGCCACGACTGCCCGGCTACCAGTACCCACTTATCTAGCCAGGTAAGTAAACCAGCTTCATCTTCAAGCCTTTGCGCCAGTTGCTCCACCCACACAGCATCTACATGTGAATGACTGAGAAACACATCAAATTGTTTTACATCATTGATATCTGCTTTTCTGCTATTCACGCAAGGTAGCTCCTACATATACCCATCAACTTCTTCTTAAGCCAACTTTCTTCTGAAGAAGGACTCCGGGCAGGCTCGATTATAACCCATACGAATCTGTAACTACAGCTATCACCTTAGAAACATACACTTTGGAAAGGAAAAAGCGTCTGAACGCTACATAGTTATTTCTGGTCACCTGGTTAACAGGCTAGCTGTCTGCTCTTCCTGTTATCTTACGCAAGTAAGAAAATATTGTCAATTGACTATTACACATTTTTTTGTGTAAAGTTCATGCTCGATAGCTTATTCTATTATATAGCCATGCCTATCACTCAGGACACATAAGACGATTGTACATCCCTCATTATAAACGATACCACAATAGAAATTCAAAATACGGCTGTCACATTTTATCATGTACTCTCAGTAAGATTCGATGGATTTCTATAGAAAAATTAATAAATTTGCACCAATATCACTATACCCTTCCTATTTAAAGCGCAAGTGTGCTACTATATTTGCCGTACTACTTTTATTGGTTGGCAGCACAGTACTTACTCTGCTTGCTTCTCGTATGATGAAGGCATTGCCAGGCGTTTCGGTAAAGATTCACTGCTTTCTGTTCGATACTACATACATAAGATTGCTTTATCACGATCACTAATGGCCAGGCCGAGGTGTGGCTTGTAGTAGGAGGCTCGGGTGTGTATACGTCTTTGAATGCTATTGAAGCGGCGAAACAGCCTCAAATTATAAATGCGTACCTGGAGAGCGAGCAGACGATTGTTGCGTTTCTTTCCGATCCGATCACGTTGCCTTTTAGCACAAGTGGTGCGACTGTGACCGATACGACGACAGGCCAGCGCATCCGTGTTACGTCGGTCGATACTACTCAGGACTGCCATGCAGTCCTGGTCGGCGATTTGCAGCATCTACTCGGTGCGCGGGGAGATTGGAATCCTGCCGACGATGCGACGTTACTGAAAAAGACCCATGCAAACCTGTATCAGCTTACAGGCACTCTACCGGCAGGGCATTATAGCTACAAAATTGCATTAGATGATGACTGGGACGGTGCCTTTCCAACCGAGAATATCTCGCTCGTCGTGCCGTTTGGTGGAGCGAGGGTAACATTCTCCTACGTGCCGTTTGATCTCAAAACGCGACAGCAGAAACTCTGTGACTCGATCAACGAGCCGCGAGAAATCTTACCACTCTCGTCAGCACGTCTACAAATCAATCTTGTACAGGTACAGCTAGACGAGAAACCAGATGTGACACATACCCTCCAACTTGCATTGAGGGGATATCACCAGGGCGATGTGATACCACGCAATGTGCTGGGTGGCGAAGATTATACCTACTATGGGTCGGATCTGGGGAACACATTCTCCAGAGAGGCCACGAAGTTTCGCCTGTGGGCGCCAACCGCCTCTGACGTGCAACTACTGCTCTATGACAGCGAGAGTGGTTCTCCAACAAAACAGGTGGCGCTGGAACGCAGCGAAAAGGGCACCTGGTATACTGAAGTGACAGGCGATCTGGAGAACTGGTATTATCTGTACCAGGTGACGGCACATGGCTCTGTACAAATAGCGGTCGATCCCTATGTGTACGCCCTGGCAGTGAACGCCACGCGTGGGATGATTATCGATCTTGAGAAGACTAATCCTGCCGGGTGGGAACAGGATAGTTATCAGAAACTAGCGCATCCGGTGGACGCGGTTATTTACGAGATACATGTGCGCGATTTTTCGATTGATGCCAGTTCGGGGATGACCAACAAGGACAAATATCTGGCCTTTACTGAGCGAGGTACAAAGGGGCCGGATAATGTCTCAACTGGCGTGGACAGCCTGAAAGAGCTTGGAGTGACCTATGTGCAACTACTACCGGTAGAGGATTTTGGCAGCGTCGACGAGACCGATCCGCATCAGTATAACTGGGGCTATGATCCACGCAATTATAATGTACCCGAAGGTGCGTACGCCAGCACACCACATGGCACTGCACGCATCACTGAGTTCAAACGTATGATTCAAAGCCTGCACGAGTCGCAGTTGGGCGTGGTTATGGACGTGGTGTATAATCATACCTTTGCCATACGCATCTCGGACTTCGATAAAATTGTGCCGCAGTACTACTATCGTACCGACTACTCTGGCCACTATACCAACGGCTCAGGCGTGGGGAATGAGCTTGCCACCGAACGGCCAATGGTACAGAAGTTTGTCCGCGACTCGCTGAAATACTGGGTCAAGGAGTACCATATCGATGGATTTCGCTTTGATCTGATGGCTTTGCTCGGCGTGGATACGATGCGTAAGGTCTCTCAAGATCTGCATGCGATCAATCCCCATGTCCTTCTCTATGGTGAACCCTGGACGGGTAGCGCTTCCGGTCTGTTCTGGCGCCAGTTGCTTATCAGGGGAAAACAAAAGGGCATGGGCGTTGGCGTCTTCAATGATAATATCCGCAACAGTCTGACCGGCAGCGTTTTTGATCGTACAGCTAGCGGTTTTGTGATGGGAGGGACAGGACACGTTGATGCGATTAAAAAAGGGGTTGCCGGGAGTATCGATGATTTTACGGAGGCGCCCGACGAGACGATCAACTATGTCACAAGTCATGACAATATGACGTTGTGGGATAAAATCACTGCGAGCGATGAGACGCTAAGTGAGGCTGATCGTATCAAGATGGACGAGCTGGCTCAGGCGGTTGTGTTCACGGCACAGGGCGTGGCATTTATGCAGGGCGGCGAAGAGTTCCTGCGTACCAAGGATGGGAACGATAATAGCTATAATGCAGGCGATGAAGTCAATCACTTCGATTGGTCGCGCAAAGCTAAGTACAAGGCTGTGTTTGATTATTACTCGGGCCTCATCCACCTGCGTACCAGCCACCCGGCTTTCCGCATGACCTCGGCGGACGCTATCCGGAGCAACCTCACATTCCTGGAGAGTCCTGCTAATACGGTACAGTTCTTGCTCCATGGAGATGCTTGCAGCGACACGTGGGATAAAATTATCGTCATCTACAATCCTAACAACATCGCCACCACCTTCAATCTACCAGAAGGCTCCTGGAACGTGATCGCGAACCAGGGGCAGGTCAGTACTACCGTAATCAGCCACGCTACAGGTATCGTCGTTGCTCCTGCCATCTCGTGCCTGATTCTGTATCAAAACAAGCAATAGATATCACAGGCGTAACAGGCTATACGTGTCGCAAAGAATAGAAGGCTTGTGAAAACTGTTACCCATCGAAACATTCAGGATTGTTAGTCTCTGGCTTTCTGGCGTAGTAGGTATAGATGGAGCTGACGCCACAAAAGTCCTCGTCCCACATTTAGATCATCACCCCCATAGATCGCCTTGCGTGGCCTCCTGCTCCACAGCGCCACGCTTCTTCATTGCAACACGCTTTTCGCGCACTGTTTTTTTCACATCTTTCACAGAAGCAACCATTTCAGCCTCCACAGCCTCTTGCGCCATTTGCAGACCAGCCACAACTTCCACCACCGCCTCAAAAATTGAATCGCGTCGCACCTGTATTTCGGGCCAGAGTCCTAGCAAGGCTTCAATAGTGGCATCTTCACATCCTGCAAGTATAGGCCAGCGTTCTCGTGCTTCTCGCAGTACCTCGCTCAATGCAGCCGTACGCACAACAAGCATCCATTCCATAAAAGATTTTTTCAGCCGCTCTAACCAGTCGAGAGAGTAGAGTCCGATACCAGGCATAAACAACACATGCGCATCGATCACGAACTCTGCTGCCCGCTGCAATTCTGAGCGTCGATAAGTATGGAGCATTTCATAACAGAGACGCTCAGGTAACAGACCATCGCGCTCCACACGTTCTCGCACACCTGGCACATCTATCAGCTCAAGACGTTCGGCAAAGTCGTCGTAGCGAGTACGCAGGAGTTGCAATACTTCGGTGACGGATAGCTGTCCATCATAGTAGACTATAGGAAAGTGTGCCGCGATGCTGGCAAAGGCGTTTTTTGCTTCGCTGGGAATAGCCAGCAAGAGATCGTCGCGCGTTTGCAGTTGTTGCAGTTTCTGGATCTTTCGTTCCCGGTACGCAGGCGTCCAGAAGCCGAGGATTTCGATGTAGATGCGCCTACGCGCTCGTGTCAATGCAAAGTCGGGAATGAAGATACCATGATCGAGGAGCAGCGGTTCTGGCTCGCGCTCCAATCGCCAGCCATCTACACCCTGACTTCCGGCCAGCGCGCTAAAGGCTTCGGAGAAGGATTGTTCGATGCTGCTGTCAAACAAGGTTGATGCGTCACTATTGCTACGACCGTTGTCCTGACCTGTCTCACTGATCGCGGGTAACAGTTGGAGCAATTGCGCGTCCATACTAAAGTTGTAGGCACGCTGCAGAAAGTGTACGCTTGCTTGAGCTTCTACAATAGCGGTTGAGAGCGTGTTTCTTTGTGCTTTCTTTGCACGCCCCTGCTCGCTTTTTGCGATACCATAACCTATTAGCAGACGACAGAGACGAGCAAGACGCAGACCGTACTGCTGCGGGGCACCCGTGACTTCCTGTGGTCCATAGAGCGTAAGATGCAAACGTGCTGGTACATCTTGCGTTGAAAGTAAGGAATCGTGCGCGTCGTATGCAAGGTCATAGTATACACCGAGCTTGCGCGCCAGGTAGCAGAGACGCTTGATGACCATGCCTGCTCCGGTCGTTATTGTTGGAGCAGACAGGCGATCGTTCTCCTGTTGCATATTGCTAAAGGCGTTGCAGTCGATGACGAAATGTACGCTGGAAGCATTGAAGAGCGCTGACTCAAAAGTCCACTGATTATAAAGTGTGGCAACCTCCTGTGCAGTGGGAGGCTGAGGTGCATCACGTACAAGGCACGCTTCTTCCTCGCTATCCAGTGCAAGCAGAGCTTCCAGGTCAGTAACGCTCAGCTGATAGCTTTCAGAAAGCGCCTGCAGAGCTGCTTCTCGCGTCTGAGTGTCAAGAAAGCCCTGGTGATGCTCGTTAACATAGGTATAGAGAGCCAGGCGCAATTGTACAGATGAAGCAATACCTCCGAGCGCAGGAGGAGCCACCAGTTCATGCAGTACTGTACTCCATTCACGCTGGCACCAGTTATACCAGTTGCTCAACGTCGCAATCAGACAGTGCGCGAGGCGATAGTCGCCAACACAGGTCCGCGCTTCATCGAGCGAAAACTGATACTGCGCCTGACCGAGCGAACGTTCATAATAAGCGATCAGGCGTTCTATTTCAGCATGTAATTCTCCAGGGCGCAAAAAGTGCAAGGAGACGGAGAGACCATTGCCTCGCCGTTGGACGGATTTCTTGACATCTTGCAGGCTGAAACGCACGGTTATATTCCCTTTCGACATTCAACATACCGTGGAGGCACGGCACACGCGAGGCGTGCCTCTACGGATATTTTGAAGGATCCTTGCCCATAGATAAATCATGTGTTATGCTTAAGCGGGACAGGTACATTTGTTCTAATTTTATACTATATTCGCGTGCAGGTAAAGGAGTTTTGCCGACTCCACAGCATTTAGATTAGTTATTGCAGATTGCCACAACATCCCGTATTATAGCATAGGACGAATACACGGCTGAGACGTGTTCGTAAATCTCAACTGCTTATCCTGTTGTGCCAGTACCTCTATCTCTCTGGATAGGAAGCATCTCCTATCCAGTTGCACGCTGGACTCGTGGATGGTATGGTAGCAATGGGACTTTATATAGACTGACCGATATTGTATCGGTTAACTGGAGGATGTGATGAGCACGATCCCACGAGACCTTGGAAAATATGAACTACAACAACACCTGGGACGGGGAAGTGCGGGCGAGGTGTGGAAGGGGTATGATACACAATCACATTGTAATGTTGCGATCAAGCTGATACATACTGATTTACAATCCGACCCTAATTTTATGACGCGCTTCACGCGTGAGGGGCAGGTGCTTACGACATTGCATCATCCCAACCTTGTGCCCATTCGTGAAGTAAATATTTCGCGCCCGCCACAAACGAACGAGACGACGGCCTATTTCGTGATGGATTATATAGAAGGACAGACGCTTGCTGACTACATCAATGCGACCTCGCACAAGGGCAACTTCCCTTCTGCGGATCAGATCGTTTATCTCTTTACGACTCTGGGCGTAGCAATCGATTATGCGCATCAACATGGCATAGTACACGGTAACATTAAACCAGGCAATATTTTACTTGATAAGCACAATACAAAGAATTTTGAGGACGGCGAGCCTGTGCTTGCCGATGCTGGCCTCACGCAATTGCTCGGGAATGCCGCAGGAGTTGGCTCGCCGCTCTATATGTCACCAGAACAGGCAAAAGGATACTCGGCAAACAATCGTAGTGATATTTATTCCCTTGGCGTCATTCTGTATGAGATCTGCACCGGTGTCCAGCCATTCCGCGATGAGAGCTCTGTCGCAGTCATGATGCAACATATTAACGCATTGCCGACCCCTCCTAATCTCATCAATCCCGACATTCCATCCGCCCTCTCAGAGGTCATTCTGCGCGCAATGTCTAAGGACACGACCGCACGCTACTCTATGGCCTCTTTACTGGCAACAGCTATTGCTGATGCTTGCTCGATACAAGCAATCTTACGTGTCTCTCATGACAAACTCCTACTAAACGAGGAGGATACAGCATACCAGAACTCCAGGAGCAGTACAGGCTCGATCCTCGGGGTGCCACAACCATCACCGAAAATACCTGCGCGTTCTCCTGTCTCACAACCACTTCCTAAAATATCGGGTCCACTCACAGGTAACTCTGGCAAACGGCCAGCTATCAGGACCAATCCACTGACTCCGGTGTCGCATCCGCGCATAGCGGTACCTGCACCTTCAGGCAAAATTCCTGTTACACCCGATGTGAACCAGGCAGCCGAGCCCATCCCTGCCTCTACGCAGACGAACAAGTTACCGCTGTCTACACCATCGGAAAAAATTCCGTCGCCAGTGCCACAGATAACACAACAATTTCCATCTCCTGTAAGCTCTGGACAGCCACCATTTCCAAAGCTGGAGACCAAAGGGCGTATGCGTCTCACTGATACTCCAGTCTACATCGCGTTCGCGGCGCTGGCCCTCTTACTGATTGTGATCGGTAGTGCAATAGGCGCAAATATCTTGCTCAAAAACAGTCAGCAACAACTGGCTGCGTCTACAAAGGCCATGACAGGCCACGTCTTTTTCCAGGATGATACGTTTGGACATAATGACCAGGTACATATCCAGTTGCAGAATATGCCAGCGCCAGCAACGGGGAAAAGCTATTTTGCCTGGTTGCAGCGCAACGATAATCGCGTACTGGCTCTGGGACAGCTCCCCTGGCAAAATGGTAATGTTTCCTACACGTATTCAGGTGATAATAAACATAGTAATCTTCTGGCTATCGCGCAGAGCTTTAGTATCACGCAGGAAGACAGCAATAGCAATCCACAGGCGCAAGTAGGGAAGGAAATCTATCGGGCGACCTTCAATAGTGTCGTGCTGCCACACATCAAAAATATTCTTTTTACGACGCCTGGTTTACCCGGTAATCAGAGCGTAGTTGTTGGCCTATTGGGAACTATCCAATCCATGAACGATAAAGCGGGTAGTATCTATGATAGTCTGGGTGCCCGGCCCGATGTTGGACTTGTACGGCGCCAGGCTATCCGTATTATCGAGATAATTGATGGCACACGATACGCAATGAGTAGCGCTGATCTTCCCACCACGTATCGGCCTTTAGTGAACGTACAGGTTGGCTTGCTCTCTTCACCTGCACAACGGGGCTATCTTGATACGCTTGCAACACAACTGGACAAGATCAGGCAGGTTGCAAATGGTGACACAGCGCTTTTGCAGCACGTTCAGAATATCCAGAATGCGCTTACTGATCTGCAAGACTGGGTGCAAAAAATGCGCACTTACGACGTTCAGATATTGAAGGCTGCTGACTTGACTGATCCAGCGATTATCGGTGTAGCTCTCCAACTCAAGAATACGGCAGCCGACTCTTATGTAGGTCATACGCTGCCGCCTAATCCGGCTCCTCTACCTGAATTGCGTTCTGCCGGAGCGTCTCAGGCGTATACCGAAGCACAATATATGGCGACGCTTGATGTAAAGCCTGTTTAAGTAGGTCGGGTATGCGTCACCCCCTACAATGGAGGTGACGCATATGGCTACGGCTCATTTTTATCTTTCAGATAAACACAGATATGCCCGCAATGGCAACATTTTTAAAATTCCTATGACAAATCCTATTGGAAAAGTCTCGATTATATTTTATACTATTCTTAGTATTTTCACTTCCATTTATTATTTCGCTTATAAGTAGCGTGTACCATAGTACTCGAAAAGATAAATACTGATAATACAATAGAGGAGATGTTATGACCACAAACCCACATCACCACGGGCAATATGAATTGCAGCAACGCTTTGAGGATGAAGCAGGGCACGAAACATGGAAAGCCTTTGCTACGCAGCAACGGCGTTATGTCACTATCAAGATTATTCACGCAAATGCGCAAAACGCTACTCCTGAGGTGGTACAGCGTTTCCAGCGCGAAGCACAGAAGTTGATGTCTTTACAGCATGCCAACATCGCGCAGATGGGTGATTTCCTGGTCGTGCAAACTCCCGATGCCGCTACTACCGATTTCTGGATTGTGACCGACTATGTTGAAGGTATCTCTCTGGCTGAGTATATTCATACGGTAACACAACAGGGCACTGTTCCTCCGCCAGTCGAAGTAGTACGTTTCCTGGCCTCTGTCGGGTCGGCCATAGATTATGCTCATCAGCGTGGAGTTGTGCATGGCAATTTGAATCCCATGAACATTCTTCTTGATAAGTACGGCACAACCTCTAACCTGCTGGGCGAACCCAGACTCATAGGCTTTGGCACCTATGGGCTACAGCAACCGGTTGAGCTACCTCCTTCTGAAGCGGCCTATATTTCGCCAGAAGTCGCACGCGCGCAAACGGCTGTACCCCAGAGCGATATTTACTCTCTTGGCGTTATCCTCTACCAGATATGCACTGGCTTCTTGCCGTTCCAGGGTGAGTCATCTAGCGATATTGTCCGGCAGCATATCCATGCTACACCAGCAGCTCCAGCAACACTCAACCAATATATTCCGGCGGCACTGACTGCAGTGATTATGCGCTCGCTCGCTAAAGACCCGGTACCGCGCTTTCCTACCGCAAAAGCTATGGTAACGGCGCTCGCGCAGGCACTCAATCTGCCGCTTCCACAACGTATAAATCAACCTCATTCACAGCCAGGTTTCGCCGATAACCCGACGTTCCGTACCCCCTCAGCAATACCTGGAGCAACTCCGCTCCCACCAGTAATTACTCGCAATACTGGATCTACGCCACGTGTAACTACCGCATCTTCGCCTGCCCATACACCATTCAACGTACCATCTGAACCAGGAATACAAGCATCAAATACACCTTTTTCTCCGTATACTGCCTATCCCACACAAGCAGCCGGAGTAACTCCTTCACCAGCTAATATTTCAGGCGTGTGGCCTGCAGGAGGAGTAAGCCATGCGCAACCTTTCTCGCCAACGCAGGCAGCACCTCCAGTGTTTCCATCTGCTCCACCTGTTAGAAAGCAATCGAAAAGAAGGCTTTATATACTCATTGGTTCACTGGTAGCTCTTGTCGTTGTGCTTGGCGGAATACTGGCAACATTCCTCTTGCTCAACCGACCATCAAAGACTATAGTGCAGCAAAATCCAAGTGTTGGGCATGCCTTCTTTGTGAGCAGCGGACAGATCAGCGGGTCTAGTAGTGTTGGCATCGCCGACCAGTTACAGATCTCTCTGCAAAACTTGCAGCCTCCTCCGGCTGGTAAAGAGTACTTTGTGTGGTTATTGAGCGATAGCAAAATCCAGGCACTTCCAATTGCTCTGGGCCAACTCTCCGTTCGGAATGGGCAGGCTGTCATGACCTACCCTGGCGATAGCCATCATAGCAGTATCCTGGCCAGCTATAACCGCTTTCTTGTCACTGAAGAGGATGCAGGCACTACGCCAGTCAATTATACGCTTGATAAAAATGCCTGGATTTTTGGCTCTGTCATTTCAGAGACCCCTGATCCAGCGGATACGGCGAATCACTACAGTCTACTCGATCATACCCGACACCTGTTGGCACAAGATCCCAAGCTCAAAGCTGCCGGGCTGGTTGGCGGACTGGATATCTGGCTCTTCAGGAATACGCAGAAGATCCTGGAATGGGCGGGGAGCGCCAGAGATGCGAGCGACCCTGCCTTTATGCAGCGGCAGATTATCCGCATCCTGGACTATCTTGATGGATCGCAGTTTGTGGGCACAGAAAAGCTCCCTGCTGGCTTAGCGCCGATAGAGGTTGATCCAACGATAGCTCGTGTCGCCCTGTTGGAGATTGATCCCACACAAAATCCTCCTGGCTACCTGACACATATCGGCAATCATCTGCGTGAGATTACACACGCACCTGGCGTTTCTCCTGAGCAGCAGGCACTGGCCGTTCGTATCAACGCTGCTATCAATAATGTCCAGGTATGGCTCCAGGCTGTACATATGGATGCAGAAAAACTCATCCAGATGCCGCCCGATCAATTATTACAACCCGCAGCGTTGAATCTATTCAACGATATGTTTACCCAGGCAAACAATGCTTTCATTGGTCAGACCGATCCTAATACGCTGCAGGTCAAAGAAGGGGTGGCGCAGATCCATTATAATATTCAGCAGCTCGCCACCTTTGATGTTACACCTTGCACGGCAAACAAGACGGCCTGCCCATAACGGCTGCGCTGATAGGGATGCAATGCAAAAAACGCAGCCTGTAATTATTAGTGAGTAGTGGGATGAGAAAAAGAAAAGAGGAAATTCAGCATGAGTACAACTCCGCAAAAGCTGGGTAAATACGAACTCCTGGAACGATTAGGACATGGTGGTGTGGCAGAGGTATGGAAGGCCCGGGATACCCAGCTGCAGCGCTATGTTGCAATCAAGATACTTCAGCCTGACTTGCGCGAAGATCCCAACTTTGTAAAGCGTTTTCAGCGCGAGGCACAGTTTATCGCGACATTACATCATCCCAATATCGTACAGATTCACGATTTCCAGGTCTTTCAGCCGCCAGATGACGGCAAGGGCCAGCAATCCCCGCTTGCCTATATGGTAATGGATTATGTTGAGGGCGAGACGCTGGCCGATTACATTCGCAACACGTCTGGTCGTGGGCAAACACCCTCCCCGACAGAAATTGTCAACCTCTTTACCTCTATCAGCCTTGCTATTGATTATGCTCATCAACAAGGAATGATCCATCGCGACATCAAACCAGCTAACATTCTGCTCGATAAACGCAACACGACACACAGTCCCATAGGCGAACCTATTCTGACCGATTTCGGCGTGGCAAAACTCTTAAGTGTCCCTTCGACCAGTCTGGGTGGCGAGCAGCTAGGAACTCCACTCTACATCTCGCCAGAACAGGCCAGAGGCTACCCCGGCAACGAACGCAGCGATCTCTACTCGCTGGGCGTCATCCTCTACGAAATCGTGACAGGCGTAACGCCTTTCCGCGGTAATACGCCTCTTGATGTCATCACACAGCACGTCAATGCCACTCCTACAGCTCCGGCACTTATCAATCCAAGGATTCCGCCTACCCTTGCCCTGGTGATTATGCGTAGCCTGGCAAAAGATCCAGCCATGCGCTTCTCTACTGCCTCGTCCATGACCGCTGCTATAGCAGAGGCGCTCAATGTGCCGATTCCAGAAGTACTGGGCCAGCCCACGTTTCCTCCTGATCCTCTGAGCATGCCAACAGTGCTCGCCCCCTGGTCACGGCTACTGGCGAATCCGAATAGCACACCAGTTCTGGCGACACCTACGAACCAGGCAACAGACAATCCATCTACGCCCAGCGCCAATCTTACGCCCGTAATGGTCTACTCAACTCCAGCGCCACCAGTAGGCCCCCCTGCGGCGTCCCCTCCGCCTGCAACTCCGACACCTCCACCTGCACGAGGAAGAGGCAGAAACAGATTGTACGCTATCCTGATTCCAATTCTGATCATCGTACTTCTTACCGCTGCATTGGGAGCATATTTTCTCCTGAACAACCATACTCCGCCAGCAGCGGCAAGTAATAACGTCGGACGTGCATTTTACACAAGCAGTGGACAATATAAGAACGGCACAGCCCAGGGTATCGCCGATCGCATGCAGATCGATCTGCAAAATATCCCTGCTCCCCAACCTGGTAAAAGCTATTACGCCTGGTTGCTGCCGGACAAACACCCAGATACAGCTAAGGATCAGACCGGGCCGCGACCAGTTAAGGCTCCACTCCTGATCAGTAACAACCTTCCGGTGCAAAACAAGGAGGTACATTTCACTTTTAACGGCGATGGACAGAACAACAATCTCCTATCAAACACCAGCCGTATCCTCATAACAGAGGAAAGTACGGGCGGAACGCACGCGACTCCTTCTAGCGACCGCTCGACATGGCGCTATTATGGGGAGGTCCCCCAGGCACAGATACCGGGTGACGGCCCAGGCTTCAGTGCCCTGACACATATTCGCCATTTGTTTTATAATGAGACAAACATCGATGTGCTGGGAATACCCGGCGGTATCGATAATTGGATGCTCAAGAATACGGAGAAAGTCTTTGAATGGGCTGTCAGTGCACGCGACGACTGGAATGGTGCGAACACCACCAACGTACAGATCGATCAGATGAGCCAGCAATTTATACGCATTCTAGAATACCTGGACGGCACTACCAATCTGCATGTTGATGCACCAACAGGGACACCGGTACTTGTTGATCGGGTTATTGGCCAGGTCTCACTACTCACCGTTGACGCACAACATCAGGTACCAGCGAATTTTAATCGTGACCCACCTGGTTATGTTGATCACGTAGCACTACACGTTGGCCAGGCAGCTAAGGGTCCTGACGTTACACCCGAGATGCGTCAAACCACGGCGCGTATTCTTGACGCGGTAGGAAATGCAAAAAATTGGTTATTGAAAGTACACGATGATGACGTGAAACTCTTTCAGGCCAGCAGCAACCCTGACCAGTTGAGGCAGCAAAGCACAGGAGAACTGCTGGATAACCTGGTGACACAGGCGACCTATGCCTATATCGGCCACCTGGATCCTACAACCAACACAGTACAGCCAGCCGTAATCCAGGCTCATTACGGGATACAGCAACTGGCAGCGCTGACGATCACAACCAATATTCCACAGAGCCTGTAAATACTAGAGGGAAGCGAGTAAGCATGAGCATAGGGCCTCGACAGCCGCGCCAATTGGGGAAATATGAGTTACAGACGCGCCTGGGTCATGGTGGCATGGCCGAGGTCTGGAAAGCCTTTGATCCTCATCTGCAACGCTATGTCGCAATCAAAATCATGCGCACAGAACTCAGCCACGACCCCGATTTTATCGAGCGCTTTGAGCGAGAGGCCCGGCTTATCGCTTCCCTGAATCACCCCAACATTATAAAAATCCACGACTTTCAGGTCTCTCAACCACCGGAATCGGAGATCCCAACCGCCTATATGGTGATGGATTATGTCAAAGGGCAAACGCTGGCCGACTATATCCGCAGCACGTCACGCCGGGGAAACATTCCATCCTGGGAAGACATTGTCTATCTCTTTGCATTAACCAGTCGTGGCCTCGATTATGCACATCAAAAAAGTATGATCCATCGCGATATCAAGCCAGCCAATATTTTGCTTGATCAGCGCCCCTTGACAGCAAAAGCGATGGGAGAACCTATCCTGACCGATTTTGGTGTCGCGCGCTTACAGAATGTACAGACAGGTACGGTCGTTGGCTCACTGGTTGGAACCCCTATCTACATCTCGCCCGAACAGGCACTGGGGCAACATAGTGACTGGCGTTGTGATCTCTACTCGCTAGGTATTATCCTGTACGAGATTACGACTGGAGTCACGCCATTTCGCGGTGATACCACCATAGCAATCATTATGCAACATGTGCACGAACTACCCACGCCGCCAACACTCATTAATCCACAAATCACCCAGAGCGTCTCCGAGGTCATCCTGAAAAGCATTGCCAAGCGTCCGGAAGATCGTTTTGATAGTGCAATGGCAATGACTACCGCACTGGCCCAGGCTCTCAATATAAGAGTCCCTGGTTTGCAGAGTACACCCAATACATCCGCCATTTCACTATCTGGACCCACAATTCAACCCACCCCTCACTTATCCTCGACACCTCCAGGTCTTACTCCAGGCAAGTCATTGCCCAATACCCGACATCCCATCCCGGCATCTGAGGAGCCTGTTCGTCCTGAAACGCTCAGGCCCGCATTGCCTGGGAAAACAAATACACATGTAATGCCGCTACAACTAACAAACACGCCTGATGTTTCATTTCCTGCCAACGCACTCGCCACGCCCAACCAGACATCTGTTCAGGTGGCGTCATCTCCAGCAGCAAAATCACCAGTCGCATCCTCTCCTCAACAAATACAGCACACTCAGCCCTGGTTCAAACATATCAGTAAGCGCAGTATCATCCTGGTAGCTATCCTGATTATTGTGTTTATAGGTGCCAGTCTGGGTATTTACGCGCTTGTTCCCAGGACACCTGCTACACCGACAAGCCCAATCGTGGGACGCATCGTGTTTACGCAAAGCGCAAATGCAGCAGGCAACTATGATCAAATACAGATAGATCTGCACAACGTCCCTGCACCGCCGTCGGGCTATGTCTACTATGCCTGGCTCGTTGGCGTCACCCTGGAAAACAGCCCGGCGCACTGGAAATTACCTTATAATAACGGAAACCTGCATCTCGACCACCAATCCTATATTGGTCATGCAAACCTGCTTACTCCTGGCACAACCTTCCTTATCACAAAAGAGCAAGCAAATGGCTCACCCGTAGTTCCTTACACAGACCCGAGCGCACGCCTCTACTATGCACAGGTCACAGGCTCCTCTACCACTGGTTTCGACATCAGACCCTGCCCGACAGATACAACCTCAAAGGTCTGCCAGAGCTAGCGTCTATCTTATCGTCTACGTTTCGCAATCTCCTCTTCGGTCGTTCCACTGGTAATCAGTTCATAGAGCACAGCCTGTCCCTCTTTGGGACGCAAAATACGACCCAGGCGCTGAATATACTCGCGCTTCGTGCTATTGCCACTGACGATGATTGCCACGCGACAATCTGGCACGTCGACGCCCTCATTGAGGACGCGCCCCGTCACCAGTTTGGTATAGTGAGCGGCACGGAAGCGTTCTAAGATAGTGCGGCGCTCCTCAGTCGGCGTCTTGTAGGTGATACTTGGGATACAGAAGCGGCGACTAATCTCATCAACGACATAATTGTACTCCGAGAAGAGAATCACCAGATCATCGGCGTGGAGACGAAGCAGTTGTTCGATCTCTTTATACTTGGCAGGAGCGTTCATGGAGATATTGCGCGCTTCACGCCAGGCCAGCATCGCAGAGCGGGCCTCCGGATCGCGTGCGCTCATGTAGATGAGTTTCTGCTGGAAATCCTCAGGACTGCGTATAACAATGCGCCTTCGCTGCAAAAACGAGCGGTAGATACGACGTTGCTCATTGTAACGCGCCTCATCCTCGCTTGCCAGCGCTACATCGATACGCTTCTCTTGATACTGCGCCAGATAGCGTCCCTCAGTCAGTTCAGCAGGGGAGCGCCGGTAGACCTCTGGCCCGATCAGTTCATCAAGATCCGCGTGAGCCATATCGCTGCGTTCGGGCGTAGCGCTCAAACCCAGGCGTAACGGCGTAAAAGCGCTCTCCGCGATCAGACGATAGGTTGGCGCGGGCAGATGGTGACACTCATCGAAAATCAGCAGACCAAAGTGGCGGAGTTCACGAGGATAGAGAGCCGCCGAATCGTACGTAATAATCGTAATTGGCTTTAGATCCTTCTCACCGCCGCCAAAAACACCAATGTCGTCGATGCTTAAGGATAATGTAGAAGCGAGAGCTGCACGCCACTGCTGCAACAGATCAATCGTCGGCACCACCACCAGCGTCCACAGGCCCGTCTCATGGATTGCCATCGCAGCCACAAAAGTCTTGCCAGCCCCGGTAGGCAGCACAACAACGCCCTTACTTCCTTCAGCCAACCAGCCTGTAAGCGCCTCCTCCTGATATGGACGTGGCTCCATAGCCAGTTTTGTCGAATGTGGCAAAGCGGGTTGCTCCTCAAAGGCAACCGTAAAGGGCACCTGCTGCTGCCGTAAAGCCTGTTTCACCGCGCCCAAATGGATTGGCTGTGTACGCAGAAAATGATGCCGCTTATCCAGTACGATACTGGTACGAATAGCAACAGGCAGGTAAGCTCCAAACAAAATTGTGAGCAGTTCGTACAATGACAGATGTAGCCACTGCTCTGCGGGAGTGATGATGAGATCCCGACCTCGTAATTCAATGGTTGTTATAGACATAAGCAACTAATCAGATTTGATAAGCAAAGAAAGTTGATCAGGCGGAGGAGATAAAACCTGTTGTTTCTCGCGTACCATATCGCTTTCTTGCAATACAGGTGAAAGGACTGCAGCCAGATTGTCAGTCGGCCACAATAAAGCCTTTCCACCTTTTTCTAACAGTAATTTGTTACCCGGAAGTGTTGCAGCAGAATCAGCCTGGCGTACATATAAACGTCGCCCCTGCTTCAAGGCCCCATTAGCGCCTTCCCATGTACCACCTTTGCTATCCGACTCGGCAACAATGACCACCTGTGCCAGACCCGTCACAACGTTATTCCGTTCCATAGCACGACTCACAACCCATGGAGCATCCGGATGAAACTGGCTTAATAACAAAACATTGCCAGCTTCAATTCTCGGCTGCAGACCGCGCATCTGTACTTTACTTAGCTTATGTATACCATGTGGCAGTACAACCGTCGTACAACAACCGTCCGTACTGGTTGCCCCTTCATAAGCAGTACGATCAACGCCTCGTGCATTGCCACTAATAACATTAGCACCACGCTCTGCAAAATACTGAGCGACCTCCCTTGTAAAAGCAAGACTTTTCTCGCTGGCATTACGAGAACCAATAATAGCAATTGTCTGGCGTTTCAATATCTCCACATCTCCCATAAAGAATAAGACAGGTGGAATATGATTGCGGTCAAGAGCAGATTTTAATAGTTGAGGATATGCAGAATCAAGTACAGTGACCATCCGAATTTGCTCATGTCGCAACTGTTCTACAAGAAAGGCCTGCGCGACAAGTTTTTCTTTTGCCCGTTCGAGCTTCTGGATAGCATCTGTTTTCAAAGAACAGGTAACGCTCCACTCTTGCGCATCAGCAGCAAAGAAATCCTGCAATGTCCGCTTGAGTTGTTTACACCACACTACCAGAATATCATTGACAACCCGTAGACTCAGGCCGCTCTCAAATACTAACAGTAACCAACATGCTTGTTCCTGCAAATTTTCAGTCATAGATAAACTCCTCATTGATCATCCGAATGAGCGGTACGCGTGATTGTGAAAGGATATACTAACCCGGCACCAGCCTTCATCAAAGTGCGACTGACCTCTCTTAACATATATCCCGAGTCATAAATATCGTCGATGAGCAAGACCACACGGTTAGCAATCGCCTTAGGGATTTGCACATGGAAGGCTCCTTTTACATTATCTTCTTTCTGCACCCGATTTTTTAATTCTTTTTGCTCCTGAGTAGTGCGTATTTTTGTCATAACAGGCAGATACTCAATGTTCAACACAGAAGCCACCCGTCTTGCAAAATCTTCCACCAGCGAACCGCTCTTCGTTGGCGGCACACTTACTATAACATCTATCGTATCGATTGGATAGCGGGTACGTATCACATCAGCAGCACTCATTACTAATTGTACGGCAAACGCTCCTGCACCCTCGTACTTGCTCGCACGCACAAGCCGACCAATATGAGTGGTACCGTGATACGACAGTGACCAGCCTGCCTCGTGTATGGGTATCTTTGCTGTGCCACGCTTTTCAATGCGAGGTAGCCAGTCTTCTCCCAGGAAATGAGCTACTGCTTCTTGCATTCTTTGTGAAGATGCTATAAGCGGAAAGTTTGTCGTATGGCAGTGTCCACATGTTCCGCAAGAGTATCCCGGTGGGTCTCCAAGATAGGCCGTAAGATAACCCATATAACATTCTTCTTGCGAAGCATAATTCTGTATATCGCTTAACTCGCGCAATTTCTGTTCCCGCACTATATCATAATCCGAGAAATCTATCTGTCCCTGCCGACTTAGAAGAGTATATGTACGATCTTTGCGATCACGCTCAACGAAATTTTGATCTTCTAAATCGGTTAAGAGCGTCCGCAATATCGTCTGAGAAAAACCTGTGATGCGTGCAATATCAACTTCACGCAGCCCTTGAGGATTAGTCTTGAGCACAGATAAAACAGTTTCGTAGTGACTTGCTGCAGGTTTAGCATTACTAATAAAATGCTTCTGGATAATAGAATCATCCGGGTCATAGAGCAAAATACACCGGGCACCATCTCCATCACGTCCAGCTCTTCCCTTCTCTTGATAATAATGGATAGGCGATGCAGGGACATGATAATGCACAATAAAACGCACATCACTCTTGTCAATCCCCATACCCAATGCATTAGTAGAGCACACGACTTTATATTGGTTCATCATCAATTTCTGCTCGATTGATTGCCGCATCTCATCATCGCGCCCCGCATGATAATAATCGACGGCAAGTCCTTGTTGAGAAAGGAAAGCTGCTACCATTTCGGCGTCTCGCTTCGTTGCGACATAGATGATTCCAGTTCCAGGATAACCAGGAAGCGCTTCTGCTAGATAGCTCAGTTTCTCTGCATCGCCGCTTACATGGAGAACATTTAAATGCAAATTGGGGCGTTGCATTGTACCACGGACGACCTGTACATTCTTGCCCATTTGCTGAAGAATATCTTCCTCCACCCGCTTATTTGCAGTAGCGGTCAACCCAAGCACAGGCGTATTTTCAGGAATAGCATCCAATAATCGCACAAGACGACGATAGTGAGGACGAAAATCATGACCCCAGGTTGAAATACAATGAGCCTCATCAATCACAATCATACTAATGCTCATTTGCAACACATATCGCTAAAATCCGAGCTAACAATCGCTGAAGGTATAGCGTAAATAGTATTGCAACGCTGACATTGATCACGCATCAGTGCTTTTAATGGCGAGAAAATAATAGTGAGATAAGGACAGTAAAGACTTGCCATTTGATAACAGAGCGACTTACCCCAACCTGTACGCTGAATCGCAAGCACACGTTTCCCTTCCACAAGGGACTCAATAATACTACGCTGTCCAGGATGAAACCCGCTGGTAATCTGGAACCGTTCAGCCAGTAACTTTTCTGGTGGATCTCCCTGCCACGTAAACTCTGATAACATAAGATCTTCCCCCTCATTGATCATCCGAGTGAGCGGTACGCTTAATAGTAAGTGGATATACTCTCTGACACGCGCTCTCATCAGTGTCTTCCCTGCCTCTTTCATCTGATGAGTCCTGCGGTGTAGAGCTGCTTAATCTCTATACCGTATATCTCCCTATCGACCTCCATCTAACTAACATATGCATTGTAACCGACCTCAACACATTTTTCAAGTCAAAATGCAGCTAAAATCATTTCAGTATCCAAAGATACATATTTATAAGTATACAACCTTCAAACCATAAAAATAGCCTTTATTCTCAATAAAATAAGTATGCATACTCATATATAACGATTTATTTTCTTTTTTCGCAATTAGTGTGTTCTTTTGGA
>WNGD01000399.1_pt1 | contig 45554 bp, 36 predicted proteins | sample 5400671 | NCBI WGS metagenome assembly WNGD01 (sample SAMN13153369, study PRJNA577476) | soil metagenome | isolation source: 40 cm soil or saprolite under grassland replicate 2 | place: USA:California | collected 2016-06-15 | reverse complement strand
GCCGAGGGCGGCCGCCAGCTCGGGACGGAGCACTTTGACCGCGACGGAGCGGCCGTGCTTCAGGTCCTGGGCCAGATAGACCGTCGCCGTGCCCCCGTGGCCCAGCTCCCGGTCGATCGCGTACCGATCGGCCAGGGCGGCCTTCAAACGCGCCAAAATCTCGGCCATGCGGCTCCTGGGGGCGGAAGCAGCGTCCATCATAGGGACGGGGATGGAATGCAGCCAGGGGGCGGCCTTCGCCACCCCTGCGTTGACGGGGGGGCGGCGCTTCGCCATCCTCCAGTCGTGACCAGCACCGCTCCCATCCTCGCCCCCGAGCTCGCCCGGGCCGTGGCGGCCCAGCGCGACCGCCTCGACCTGGACCTGGTCTCGCGCGCGTACCGCGTGAGCGCCCAGGCCCACCGCGGGCAGAAGCGCGAGTCCGGAGACGACTACGTCTCTCACAGTGTGGCGGTGGCGACGATTCTCGCCGAGCAGTTGATGGACTCCACGACCATCGCCGCCGCGCTGCTGCACGACGTGGTGGAGGACTCCGACACCTCCCTCGAGGACATCCGCCGCGACTTCGGCACCGAGGTGGCGGAGCTGGTCGACGGCCTCACGAAGCTGTCCACCCTGACGTTCCGCTCGACGGCCGAGGAGCAGGCGGAGAACTACCGCAAACTGCTGCTGTCGGTCGCGAAAGACGCGCGGGTCATCATCATCAAGCTGGCCGATCGGCTGCACAACATGCGGACGCTCGAGCACTTGGACGTGGAGAAGCAGCGCCGCATCGCGCTCGAGACGCGCGAGATCTACGCGCCGCTCGCCCACCGCTTCGGGATGGCGGGCGTGAAAGCGGAGCTCGAAGACCTCGCCTTCAAGTTCCTCGAGTCGGACGAGTACCGGGCGCTGTCGCGCAACGTGCGGGCCAAGAAGAGCGAGCGCGAGCGGACCATCGAGCGGCTCCGCGACCCGCTCGCCGCGGAGCTCACCGGAGCGGGGCTCGTGGGGTTCGAGATTACAGGACGGCCGAAGAACCTTTGGTCGATCTACAAAAAGATGCGGAAACGCGACAAGCCGTTCGAGGAGATCTACGACCTGCTCGCGGTCCGCGTGCTGGTGAACACCATCCCGGAGTGCTACCACGTGCTCGGCATCATCCACCACGAGTGGACGCCGCTGCAGGAGCGCATCAAGGATTACATCGCCAGCCCCAAGTCCAACGGTTACCAGTCGCTGCATACGACCGTGTTCGGGCCCGGCGGCCAGCTGTACGAGATCCAGATCCGCACCCGCGAGATGCATCACACCGCCGAGTACGGCATCGCGGCGCACTGGCTCTTCAAGGAAGGGAAGAGCCCGGACGAGCTCGACCGCCACCTGGCGTGGTTCCGCCAGCTGCTCGAGCTGCAGCAGGACGCGCACACGCCCGAGGAATTCCTCGAGTTCCTCAAGGTCGACCTCTACCAGGACGAGATCTTCGTCTTCACGCCGCGCGGCGACGTCAAGCGTCTGCCGAAGGGGGCCACGCCGATCGACTTCGCGTTCGCCGTGCACACCGAGGTCGGCCAGCACTGCCAGGGAGCCCGCATCAACGGGCGCATCGCGCCGCTGCACCGTCCGCTCAAGAACGGTGACACGGTCGAAGTGATCACCAGTCCGCAGGCGAAACCGTCCCGCGACTGGCTCGCGCACGTCCAAACGGCCCGCGCCCGCCACAAGATCCGGCAGTGGATCCGCCAGGAAGAGCACGAGCGCAGCCTCGAGCTGGGGCGCGACATCCTGGTGCGCGAGGTGCGGCGCCGCCGGTTGGAGCCGCCCGACGCGGCCCGCCTCGAGCGCGCCGCCGCCGCGCTGTCGGTGGGCACGCCGGAGCAGTTGCAGGCCGCCCTCGGCACCGGCGATATCGCGCTCGGGACGATCATGCGGGCGCTGTATCCCGATCTCCCGGTGGACGAGCTCCAACCGCCCAAGCCCACGGCGTTCGGCCGGGTGATCGAGCGGCTGCGGCTCGGCCGCGGCATCAAGATCCAGGGCGTGGACGGCCTGATGGTTCGCTACGCGCAGTGCTGCCAGCCCGTGCCGGGGGATGCCGTCGTCGGCTACGTCACGCAGGGGCGCGGCATTTCGATCCACCGCAGCGACTGCCCCAACCTGCTCGTCCTGTCGGCCGAAGCCGAGCGCCGTGTGGAGATCGACTGGCAGGAATCCGAAGGCGAGACGTTCGTCGTGCGGCTCGCGGTGGGCGGCGAGGACCGGCGCGGCCTGTACGGCGATATCTGCACCGCCATCAACGAGTCCGGCACCAACATCAAGAGCGCCGAGCTCTCGACCAAGGACGGGGCGGTCTTCGGGACGGTGCTCGTGGAAGTCGAGAACCAGACCCACCTCAACAAGGTGATCCGGGCGATCCGGCGATTGAAGGGCGTGACCGAGGTGGCGCGACGCGAGTCGGGTCCCCAAGGGCAGCCGCCGGTCGGTTAACTTTCCCGGATGCCGTTCGACCTCGTTTCCCCCTACCCGCCGGCGGGGGATCAGCCGCGCGCCATCCGCGAGCTGTCCCAGGGCCTCGCGCGGGGAGACCGCTATCAGACGCTGCTGGGCGTCACCGGCTCGGGCAAGACGTTCACCATGGCGCACGTGCTCGCCGACTTCAACCGCCCGACGCTGGTGCTGTCCCACAACAAGACCCTCGCCGCCCAGCTGTACGGGGAGCTCAAGGGATTCTTCCCGAAGAATGCGGTCGAGTTCTTCATCTCCTATTACGACTATTACCAGCCCGAGGCGTACGTTCCCCAGACGGACACCTATATCGCCAAGGACTCCTCGATCAACGACGACATCGACCGGCTGCGGCTGCGGGCCACGTCGAGCCTGATGGAGCGCGACGACGTCGTCATCGTCGCGAGCGTGTCCGCGATCTACGGCCTGGGTGACCCGGAGGTGTACCGCCGGCGCCTCGTGACCGCGGCGGTCGGGGAGGAGCGCGGCCGCGACGAGCTGCTCGAGGCGCTCGTCGCCGTGCAGTATCAGCGCAACGACGTCGCGTTCGAGCGCGGCACGTTCCGCGTGCGGGGGGACACGGTCGAGATCTTTCCGGCCTACGACGAGCAGGCGGTCCGCATCGAATTCTGGGGTGACGCGGTGGAGCGCATCGCGAAGATCGACCCGACGACGGGAAACACGATCGCCGAGCTGCCCCGGGCCGCGGTCTATCCCGCCACGCACTTCGTGACCGAGCGGCCCACGATCGAGCGCGCCGTCGGCGCGATCCGCCAGGAGCTGCGCGAGCGCCTCACGGAGCTGCGGGCGCAAAACAAGCTGCTCGAGGCGCAGCGCCTCGAGTCGCGCACCAACTTCGACATCGACATGCTGCTCGAGGTGGGGCGCTGCACCGGGATCGAGAACTACTCCCGCCACCTCACCGGGCGCCAGGCGGGGGAGCGTCCCGCGTGCCTGCTCGACTACTTCCCCGATGACTATCTCTGCATCATCGACGAGTCGCACCAGACGATGCCGCAGCTCGGGGGAATGTACGAGGGGGACCGCTCCCGCAAGCAGACCCTGGTGGACTACGGGTTCCGGCTTCCCTCGGCGCTCGACAACCGGCCGCTCCAGATCGCCGAGTTCATGGGCCTCGTACCGCGCATGGTGTTCGTCTCGGCCACGCCGGGGGACCAAGAGCTCAGGCTTTCGGGGGGCGTCGTGGTGGAGCAGATCATCCGCCCGACCGGGCTCGTGGACCCCGCGGTGGACGTGCGCCCCGTGAAAGGGCAGGTGGACGACTTGCTGCACGAGATCCGCCTGCGGGAGAAGCGCAACGAGCGCGTCCTCGTCACCACGCTCACCAAGCGCATGGCGGAGGACCTCACCGACTACCTGCAGCAGCACGGGGTCCGCGTGCGCTACCTGCACTCCGAAATCGACGCGATCGAGCGCGTCGAGATCATTCGGGGCCTGCGGCTCGGCGAGTTCGACGTGTTGGTCGGGATCAACCTGCTGCGCGAGGGCCTCGACCTCCCCGAGGTATCGCTCGTCGCGATTCTCGACGCCGACCAGGAGGGGTTCCTGCGCTCCGATCGCTCTCTCATCCAGACCGTGGGGCGCGCCGCACGCAACCTCGGCGGGACAGCGATCCTGTACGCCGACCGCGTCACCGGCTCGATGCAGCGGGCGCTGGAGGAAATGGAGCGCCGGCGTGCCCGGCAGCAGGCGCATAATGCCGAGCACGGTATCACCCCTCGCTCGATCGTCAAGTCGGTGGACCAGGTGCGCTTCGCCACGCGGGTGGCGGACGCGAAGACCACCAAGCCGACGGGCCCCGCGCTGCGGCGCCCCGCGGACGCGGGGGAGCGGGAAGCGCTGATCCGGTTGCTAGAGCAGCAGATGCAGGCCGCCGCCGAAGAGCTGGACTTCGAGCTCGCGGCCGTGCTGCGCGACCAGCTCCTCGAGCTCAAGGCCCAGGGAGATGCGGTGCAGCATGCGCCTCCGCGCGGACGACCTCAACCGGTTCGGTGAGGCGCTGGGCCGCGACCTGACACCCCCGGCCGTCATCGGGCTCTCGGGCGAGCTGGGGTCGGGCAAGACGACCCTGGTGCAGGCGATTTGCCGCGGCTTGGGAGCCCGGGCGCTGGCGACGAGTCCCACTTACGCGCTGGTGCATCACTATGAAGCTCGGGCCGCCCCCGTCTACCACGTCGATTGTTATCGCCTCAAGTCGCCCGACGAGGCCCGGGATATCGGGTTTGAGGACATGACGCGCGAACGCGCCATCGTGCTCATCGAATGGCCGGAGCGGGCGGGCCCATGGGCGCCGCCGCTCGATCGACACTTCCACCTGAGCTACGGTGACGAGGCCGGCATCCGTATTCTCGAGGAGGTACGGTGAGGGAATACCTGACGGTGGGATGGGAGGGGCAGGGATGAAGGGCGGCCGCTGGCTCGCCATCGATACCGCCACGGATATCGCGAGTGTCGCCGTCGGCAAGCCGCCGGACACCGAAGCGGGAGTGTTCGTGCAGGGCGCGCGCCGCCACGCGGCCGAGATCATCGTGCTGATCGATCACGCCCTCGAGCAGGCCGGCGTGCGGCCGAACGAGCTGGAGGGCATCGTGGTCGGGGATGGGCCCGGGAGCTTTACCGGCCTGCGGATCGGGTGGGCTGCGGCGAAGGGGTTGGCGCAACAGGCGGGACTGTCGCTCGCGGCGGTGCCCTCGCTCATGGCCGCGGCGGCAACGGTGGCCCGGCAGCTCGGTCCGGTGCCCGTCGCCGCCTGCTACGACGCGCTGCGGGGCCAGGTCTACGGGGCGGTCTATGTGTTCCGCCCCGACGCGGTGGAGACACGGCTGGCGCCGACCGTCACGACCGTGGCCGAGCTGGCGCGCGTCGCTGGTCCATCGGACCGCCCCCGCGTCGTGGTAGGCGACGGAGCGATGCGGTACCGGGACGACGTCCTCGAGTGGAGCGGAGCCGAGCCGATGGCGTTGGAGAGCCTGTTACCGAATGCCACCACGCTGATGTCGCTCGTTGCTCGAGCCGGCGCGACGCGCCAACTCGATGACCCCCTCGCGGCCGAGCCAATGTATGGTCGGCCGGCCGAGGCCCAGGCGAAATGGGAGGCTCGCCATGGCCGCCCCCTGCCGGATCCGTCCCGCCCAGCCGGCTGACGTGGCGGCCGTCACGGCGATCGAGCGCGCGGTCTTCTCGGATCCCTGGTCGGCCAACGATTTCCGCGAGTGCCTCGCCGCCGAGACACCGTTCCTTGTCGCCGTCCGGGGGCAAAACATCGCGGGCTACGCGGTGGCGCACTTCGCGGCGGACGAAGGGGAGATCCTGAACCTGGGCGTCGCCACGGCGCAGCGGCGCGGCGGTGTCGGACGAGCGCTGGTGGAGCGGCTGCTCGAGGAGCTGCGCGACCGGGGGGTGCGGGTCGTTTACCTCGAGGTGCGCGAATCGAACGCCGCAGCACGCCGGCTGTATGAGAGCTTGGGGTTTGCAGCCGTGGGCCGCCGGGCCCGCTACTATCGGCGGCCGGTGGAAGACGCGGTGATTCTCCGGGCCGGTATTCCGGCCGCCGGGGTATCTGCAAAACTTTAGCCCAAGTGGCGTATCTTTGATTGACAGAATAACTTGCGATTCATATACTGTTGACGCCCTTGGTCCCCGCCCGCCCATCGTTTGGAGGTCTGTTGTGAGCCGGAGCCTGAATAAAGTCATGCTAATCGGGAACTTAGGGGCCGATCCCGAGGTGCGGAGCACCACCAACGGCTCCCGGGTGGCGAACCTCTCGCTGGCGACGAGCCGGCAGTGGACGGGGCAGGGTGGGGAGAAGCAGGAGAAGACCGAATGGCATCGCGTCATCTGCTGGAACAACAAGGGCGCCCAGCTGGCGGACCTCGCCGAGAAGTACATGAAGAAGGGCGACCGCATCTACGTCGAAGGGCGCATCGAGTACCGCACGTGGGAAGATCGCGAGAAGCAGACGCGCTACGTCACCGAGATCATCGCGCGGGAAGTGCTCCTGCTGTCGTCGCGGGGAGGTGGGGGTGGTGGCGAAGGCGCCGGCGACGTAGCGCGGTCGAAGGCTTCGGCGAAGGTGGCCCCCGACGGGGGCGCTGTGGGAGCCGGCAAAGCGGAATCGCTCGAAGCGTTCCCGGAGGCGCTGGATGAGGAGGACGACGATCTGCCGTTCTGATCGAGCAGCCCTGCTCGCCCTTGTGGCAGGGCTGCTCGCGGGGGTGGTGGCGCCGTCGCTCGCGGCTCAGGATACGACGCAGGCACGAGCGGATAGTGCACGAGCGGCGCAAGACACGTCGCAGGCGCCGCCGCCCGCCGCGGCTGTCCCGGAGGGACAGCTTCCCGCCACGCACACCGTCGTCGCGGGCGAGACGCTCTGGTCGATCGCGCAGCTGTACTACAGCGATCCCCTGTTGTGGCCCGAAGTGTACCGGTTGAATACCTCTCTGATCGACGATCCGCACTGGATCTATCCGGGCGAGGTGCTGAACATCGGGTCGGTGGTGGCCGTGGCGCAGGCACCCGCCGAGACCACGGCGGTCGTCCCCCAGCCGACGGGCGCCGATACGGTTCGGGCGCAGGCTCCGGCGGACACGGTGACGGCCGTCGCGCTCGACACGTCGATGGCGCCGGACACGACGCAGACGGTGGTGGAAGCACCGCCGCCGGCGCCCACGGAAACCTACCTGACGATTTTTGAGCGACGCCGCACGCCCGGCGAAGCCGTGAAGGACGTGCTGCGGGCGTATGCCAACCCGGCGTACCGTCCGTTGCGGCGCGGCGAGTTTTACGCAGCGGGCTTCCTGACCGAGAACGAGCGGCTGCCGTGGGGTCGCGTGTTGGGTAACACGTCGCCGCCCGCGATTCCGCGCCTCACCGAGCGATCGACCGCCTCGCAGTTCGATCAGGTTGCCATCGATCCGCCGCGCAACGCCTCGTATCACGTCGGCGATTCGCTGCTGATCGCGCGCGTCGATCGGGACATCGAGGGGTGGGGCGGCGTCGTGGTACCCTTGGGCGTGGTCCGCGTTACGGAGGTGCAGCGCAGGCAGGTGCTGGCGGACGTGATCATGCAGTTCGGCCGGATTCACGACGGGCACCTCGCGATGCCGCTCGAGCCGTTCAAGGATCCGGGGCTCACCAGGCCCACGCCGGTCGAGCAGGGTCTCGAGGGTCGCGTCGTGGCCGCGCGCGACCTGCACTCCCTGACCGACCTCCAGCAGATTCTCTTCATCAATCGCGGTCGTGCCGAAGGGGTCACGCCGGGCGATGTGTTCGAGGTGTTCCGGCCGGCCTCGGGTATTCCGGGCACGGCGTCCGAGGAAGTGCGCATGGTGCTCGAGATCGTGCATACCCGGGAGCATTCGGCTTCCGGACTGGTGCTCACGATCAATCATCCCGACGTCCGCCCCGGAATGCCGGTCCGTCTCGTCCGGAAGATGCCTTCCTGACCTGCGGCCGGCCCCGTTCGGGGCCGGCGTCTCACGCCCCCCGTGGTCCTGGTCTCTCATCTCCTGGCGCTGGGGCTGTACGGCCTGGCCACGGCGTTCGCGCTCGCACCGTTCGCGGGCCTGCGGCCCGTGCCCCGCGCCCTGACGCTCGGCGCGCCCCTCGCGGGCGCGGCCGTGCACGTGGTCGGGGTGTCGCAGGTGACGCCGGTGGGCGTCGCGCCGGTGCTCTCGATCCTCGCGCTCTTTCTGGTGCTGCTCCAAGTGGTGAGCGAGCGCGTGTTCCGCGCCTCGGCGGTCGCGCTGTTCACCGGGCCTCTGGCGACGGGCCTCGTCGCGCTCGCGCTGCTGATCGGGCTCGGGCCCGAGGCGCGGCTCGCCGTGGGTGGGGGTCGGTGGTCCCTGCTGCACATCACCGTTAGCATTCTTGGGCTCGCGCTGCTCGCGCTGGCGTTCATCGCGGCGGCCCTGTACCTGCTCCAGTTCCGAGAGCTCAAGTCCAAGCGGTTCGGACAGGTCTTCCGGCTGTTCCCGCCGCTTGAGCGGCTGGACCGGCTCAATCACCTTTCCCTGGTCATGGGGTTTCCGACCGTGACGTTGGGGGTGCTCCTGGGATTCGGGGTGCGTTACGCGGGCGGCGTCCCGGTCGACGCGGCGCAGATCGTGTGGGGGATGCTCACGTGGTTGGTGCTCGGCTGGGCGGTCGGCGTGCGTGTGGTGCGGCATTGGGCGGGCCGTCGGGCGGCGTTCGCGAGCATCGCGGGCTTCGTGGCGGTGGTGCTCGTGTACCTCGCCCTCAAGCTCGCCGCGCCCGGGACCGAGCGGTTTCTCTAGAGCGGCACTGACAACATGAGCCTTGCGGTCGTGGGAGTGAATCACCGGACGGCGCCCCTGGAGGTGCGTGAGCGCTTCGCGCACGCTCCGCGGGAGGTGCCGGCCGCCCTTGAGCGGGTGCTCTCGGCGGGCGCCGGCGGCGGGGTCCTCCTGTCCACCTGCAACCGCACCGAGTTTTACTTGGCCGAGCCCGGGGACGCGACGCCGGCAACGGTGTGGGCCATCCTCACGGAGCGCCTGGGCGAGGGTCGCAGCGCCAGCGAGTACGGCTACCTCGTGCGGGACCGCGACGCCGTGCGGCACTTATACCGCGTGTCGGCGGGCCTCGACTCGATGATCCTCGGCGAGTCACAGATCCAGGGCCAGGTGCGGGACGCGTGGGAGGCGTCCCGGTCCCTGGCCGGCCCCGTGCTGCACCGTCTGTTCCAGTCGGCCTTGCTCGTCGGCGCCCGCGTGCGGAGCGAAACGGCGCTCGCCGCGGGGGCGGCCTCGGCGCCATCGGCCGCCGTGGCACTGGCCGGCAAGATCTTCAGCCGCCTCGCCGGCCGCGCCGCGCTGGTGCTCGGCGCCGGTGACATGGCGGAGCTGGCCGCGAATTGCCTCGTGTCCGAGGGCGTGCGCGTCACGCTCGTCGCGAACCGCACCTATGAACGGGCCCGGGCGGTCGCCGAGGAGCTGGGCGCCCGGGCGCTCACGTTGGATGAGGCATGGGAGCACTTTGCCAGCGCCGACATCGTCCTGACCTCCACCGCGGCTCCGCATGCCGTGGTGACCTGGGAGCGCGTGGCTCCCGCCATCCAACAGCGCGGCGGCCGGCCCCTCTGCATCCTCGATCTGGCCGTGCCGCGTGATGTGGAGCCCGCGGTCGGGCAGCTCGAGAACGTGTTTCTGTACGACATCGACGACCTGCAGGCCGTCGCCGCGCACGCGGCCGCGGAGCGACATCACGAAGTGCCCGCCGCCGAGCGCATCGTGAGCGACGAGGTGGAGCGCTTTTGGGTTTGGTACGGCGGGCTCGCCGCCGTGCCTGTGTTGAAGGAGTTTCGCGGGCGGCTCGACGACATGCGGGCCGCCGAGTTGGAGCGCACGCTCAAACGTCTCGCGCACCTGTCACCCGAGGATCGCGCCCAGGTGGAGCAGTTCAGTCATGCGCTGCTCAACAAGTTCCTGCACCACCCCACGATTGCTCTCAAGCAGGCCGCGCAGGCCGGTCGGGGATACGGTCTCCTCGAGTCGCTGAAGAAACTGTTCGGTCTCGAGCGGGACGATGGCACGTAGCATCCTCGTGACCGGAGGGGCGGGGTACATCGGCAGCGTCGTCGTCGAGCAGCTGCTGGCGTTGGGCCACTCGGTCGTCGTGCTGGACGACTTGAGCCGGGGTCACCGCGCGGCCGTGGATCCCCGGGCGGAGTTCGTGCGGGGCGGGATCGCCGATCGCCGCGTCCTGGACGAGCTGCTGGCGCGCCGAGCGTGCGACGCGCTGGTGCACCTCGCCGCCTACGCGCTCGTCGCGGAATCGGTCGCGCATCCCGAGATGTACCTCTCGAACAACGTGACCGGGGGGCGGGTATTACTCGATGCCGTCGTCGCGGCAGGCGTCCGCCGGGTGATCTTCTCCTCCTCGTGCGCGGTGTACGGCCACCCGCCCGTCGTTCCGATTCCCGAAGATGCGCCCCGTGCGCCCGTCAACCCCTACGGCGAGACGAAGCTCGCCTTCGAGCGGCTGCTGGCGGACTACGCGACGCGGCACGGAGTGGGCTCGATCAGTCTCCGCTACTTCAACGCGGCGGGTGCGACCGCGCTGTACGGCGAGGATCACGATCCCGAGACGCATCTGATCCCGAACGTGCTGCAGGTGGCGCTGGGCCGGCGTCCGGCCGTGGAGGTGTACGGCACCGATTATCCCACGCCCGACGGCACCGCCGTACGCGACTACGTGCACATCGCGGACATCGCGGACGCGCACGTCCGGGCGCTGGACGCCGACTTCGTGGGCGCCGAGGCGGTCAACCTCGGGACCGGGGCCGGTCATTCCGTGCTGGCGGTGACCGAGGCGGCCCGGCGCGTTACCGGCCGGCCGATCCCCACGGTGCCGTGCCCGCGACGCCCGGGAGACCCGCCCACCCTGGTCGCCGCTCCGGGCCGCGCCGAGCAGCTGCTGGGGTGGCGCCCGCGCCGCTCGCGGCTCGACGAGATTCTCGCCAGCGCGTGGGAGTGGCACCGGACGCACCCGTCCGGGTATCCGAACTGACCTGTTCGCCTGCTTCTCTGGGGGAGGGCTGAACCCGTGCTGCTGCTACAGGTGGGTCGGGCGGTGCCGACGACGCCCTGGGAGCTGGTGCTCACCTCGAGCCGCGAGACGAAGTTCGTGCTCGCGATCCTGGTCGTCTTCTCCGTCGTCTCCTGGTACCTCATCTTTCTGAAATGGTGGCAGTTTCGCAAAATGCGCCGCCAGGCGGACCGCTTCATGGGAGAGATCGAGCGCGCGGCACGGCTCGAGGACGCCTATCATGCCGCGATGCGACTGCCGTCCTCACCGTACAACCGGCTGCTACGTGAGGGCATGCAGTTCTTCTCCGAGCTCAAGCCGGGCAGCTTGAAAAGCGGCGTGAAGAGCGACGGGCCCGTCGTGGCGGCGCCGGCCACCACCCTGACGACGACCCAGCTCGAAGCACTCCGGATGGTGCTCGCCAAGGAGGTCGCCGCGGAGCGGGATGCCGCCGCACGGTTCATCCCGTGGCTCGCCACCTTCGGGTCCGTGAGCCCGCTGCTCGGCCTGCTCGGCACAGTGCTCGGCGTGATGGACGCATTCATCGGGATTGCGGTCGGCGGGTCCGGCAACATCGGCGCCGTGGCCCCGGGGGTCGCGGAAGCGCTGGTCACCACCGTTGCGGGACTCGCCGTCGCCGTGCCATCGGTGATGGCCTACAACCTGTTCGTGAATCGCCTCGGCTTGTTCGCCGGGGAGCTGGAAGGCTTCGCCCAGGAGATCATCGGCACGATGGCGCGCGAAGGGAGGCTCTAATGGCAGGTCTGTTGGGCGGAGGCGGCGGGTTGCGGGGGCACGGCGAGCTGCCCTTGAATGCCGACATCAACGTCACCTCGCTCGTCGACGTGGCCTTCGTGCTGCTCATCATCTTTATGATCACCGCGCCCATCATGCAGGGCGGCGTCGATGTCCGGTTGCCCCGCGCCGAGGCGCGGCCGCTCGAGCCCAAGTCGGGCCTGGTGGTCACCCTCGACCGTGAGGGGCGCATCTATATGGATCAGGCGCCCCTCTCCTACGCCGACTTCCGCGCCACCTTTCCGGCGTTCGTGCGAACCAAACGACCGACGGGGGTGTACCTCCGGGCCGATGGACGGGTCGCCTACGCCGACGTGGTACAGGTGCTCGCCGTGATCCGCGCGTCGGGTGTGAACGACGTGGGTCTCGTCGCCGAGCCGGAGACGGTGGATCGGTGAGACACCGAACCCGCGCTCCGGCGAACGTCGGCATCGGCCTCACCGGCACGGTGGTGGTGCATGCCCTGGCCGGGATGTTTCTCGTGGTGGGTGCCGCCAACGCGCGTAAGCCGGCGCCACCCTCGTACCGGGTCCACCTCGTGGCCGCTCCCGCGCCGACCGAGGACGCCCGCAAGGCACCGGAAGCGGTGGAACGGCCCGCCGAGGAAAAGCCCGCCCCGGCACCAAAGGCGAAGTCGCCCAAGAGCACCGTGGCCGCGGCGGCGCCGCCGCCCGTGGCGGACAACACCAAGCGGGAGGCCGCCCCACGCACCACACCCAAGACGCAACCGCTGCCCAGCGAGCGGCCCTCCACGGGCAGCGATCCGCTGACCGTGTCGACCGAGGGGATCGAGTTTCCGTTCCCCGAGTACACGAACAACATCATCTCCCAGATCGCGATGCGGTGGCAGCGACCACTGCAGAGTACCCCACTCGAAGCGGAGATCGGGTTCCTGATTCACCGCGATGGGTCGGTCAGCGACATGCAGTTCATCAAGCGCTCGGGCAACTTCGCGTTCGATCTCGAAGCTCAAGGGGCCGTCGAGAATGCCGGGCGCCGCCGGGCGTTCGGGCCCCTGCCCGACGGGTGGGGGTCGGACGTGCTGTTCGTGCGGTTCTATTTCTCGGGGACGCGGCAATGAGAACGTCGCCGGACAGGGGGATAGGCGGATCGCCGCGTCGTGCGGCGCTCATGGTGCTTGCCTTGCTATCCGCCTATCTGCCAATCCGGCTGGCCGCCCAGGACACCTCCGCGGTCGACCGCGGCGTGCGCATCGGGATCATCTATCGGCCGGGCGTCCGTCCCGGCCTCGTCGTGCTGCCGGGCGTGGCGGCGGCGCTCGACTCGGTGCGGGCGATCATCGCCCGGGATCTGGACCTGAGCGACCGGTTCGAGTTGATCACCCTCCCGAGTGGGGACTCGATCCGGGTGAGCGCGGCACCCCCATCGGTTGCCGGTCGCGCGCCGGCGGGCGGGCGGGGCGGGGCCGCGGCCGGTCTGAACTATCAGCTCTACCAGGCCCTGGGGGCTGACTTCGCCGTCGGGCTGGCGCTGGTGGGAGACACCACCGTGCTGGCGGTACACGACGTCGCCGCGGGCGGCCTGCGGCGCGAGTTTCGCAGCCGGCTGCCGCCGCCCAAGGATCCGGAATTCCGGATGGCCGTGCATCGCCTCGCCGATCACATCCTGGAGGCCACGTTGGGCGTCGGCGGGATCGCGGCCACGCGCATCCTGTTCGTGCTGGACGGCAAGGTGTACGCGATCGACCAGGACGGCGCCGACAAGCGGCTCGTCTCCTCGAGCGATCATCAGGCGATGTCCCCCGCCTGGGCGCCGGACGGACGACGCTTCTCCTACATGGAGTTCTGGGCGGGGCACGGGCAGCTGTTCGTGCAGCCGGTCGGGCCCGGCAAACGGCAGCCGGTGGCCACGACGGGACAGGCGCTGGACTTTACGCCGGCGTTCTCGCCCGACGGCAAGACGCTGGCGTTCAGCCGCGCGACCGAGGAAGGGACCGACATCTACACGGTTAACATCAAGGACAACTGCTGCTTACAACGCTTGACCGTGGGACGCTTTTCTGACAACTTGTCACCGACCTACAGTCCCGACGGCCAGCGGATCGCGTTCGTGTCGACGCGACCGGGGTTGCCTCAGGTCTACGTGATGGCGGCGGACGGGACGGACCCGCAACTTTTTGCGCCGTTCGATTACGGCGTCACCGGTTCGTCCAACGCACCGGACTGGTCACCCGACGGCCAATCCGTCGCCTTCCACCGCGACGTGGGGGGCACGCTACAAGTTTTCGTGCTCGACGTGCGCACCCGCGCGGTGCGACAACTCACTTCTTTAGGGCGGAACGAAGATCCAACCTGGGCGCCCGACAGCCGCCATCTGGCGTTCGTGTCCGACCGCTCAGGGTACCGGCAGCTCTGGATCATCGATTTAGAAACCGGCCGCATTCGTCCGCTGCTCCAGCAGAGCGGCGCGCGCCTGCCGGCCTGGTCTCCACGGTTACCGGAGACCGCCTCGTCCACCCCTTGAATTCGGAGAGGGCGCCCACGATGAAACGCCTATCCCTGATCGTGCTCAGCGGCATCGCTGCGGCCGCGTTGGCCGCGTGCAGCCACAATCCGCCCCCCGTGACGACCCCGCAGCAGCCGAACGCGGACTCCGTCGCGGCGGCCGAGCGGGCGCGGCAGGATTCGATCGACCGGGCGGCGGCCGAGGCCCGGGCGCGCGAAGAGGCCGAACGCCAACGCCAGCAACGCATCGCCGACTCGCTGGCGGGAATTGGCAAAACCACCGAGGCCGTGCGCACCATGCTGGCGACCTTGGTGCACTTCGATTACGACAAGGCGAACATCCGGTCGGAAGACGCCAGCGTACTCGATCAGAAGGCGGCGATCCTGCAGGCGAATCCCAACCTCCGAATCCGCATCAGCGGGCACTGTGACGAGCGCGGCTCGGACGAGTACAACCTGGCCCTCGGCAACCGCCGGGCCACCGCGGCGAAGCAGTACCTCGTGAGTCACGGCATCGAGGCGGCGCGCATCGAGACGGTGTCGTACGGCGAAGAGCGCCCGATCGCGCAGGGACACGACGAGGCAGCGTGGGCGCAGAATCGCCGGGACGAGTTCGAGATCATCGGCGGCGGCGACGCCTTGAAACAGCCGTGAGACGCGAGTAGCGGCGCGTGAAACGGACCCTGGTGGTCGCCCTGGGGCTCGCCGCCGGATGCGCCCTGAGAGGGGATGTCCGGAAGGTCGAGCTCCAGGTCGAAGCGCAGCGCGCCGAGCGGGCACGCACCGACGCCGAGCGCGCCGCGCAGCTCGACTCCTTGCGGACGCTCGTCGTCGCGGTGCAGCAGGCGCTCGTGGCGCAGCAAGCGTATCTCGTTCAAATGCGCGGGGACGTGCGCACCGACCTCGTCGCGGTGCAGCAGCAGCTCGTTCAGGTGCAGGAGCTGACCGGGCAGAGCCAGCAGCGCTTGAGCGAGCTGCGGGCGCGTATCGAGGAGCGCGCTCAGCAGCCGGTCCCGCCGCTCGACACGACGGGCCGCCCGGCGGGGCCGTCGGGCGGCCCGGGGGGACCCGGGCCGGACCAGATGTATGACTTGTCGCTGCAGCAATTCCGCCGCGGCAGCCTCGCCACCGCCCGGCTCGGGTTTCGCGAGTTTCTGCGCGTCTATCCCACGCACGAGCATGCACCCGACGCGCTGTTCTACCTGGGAGAGACGTGGGGGGGCGAGAGCGCCGACTCGGCCGCTGCCGTGTATCAACAGGTGGTGAAGACCTACCCCAATTCGTCGCGGGCGCCCGCCGCCCTCTACAAGCTGGGCCTGCTCGCCGAGCAGCGCTCGGACAAGGCGGCCGCCCGCACGTATTACGCCCGGGTGATCGCCGGCTATCCCCGCTCGGACGAAGCCAACCTCGCGCGCGACAAGCTGCAACGCCTCGGGCGCTAGGCCGCGCCGGGCCCGGCGTGCCTGAGTCCCCAGACAACCGCGCCGAGATGCCGTTCCTCGATCACCTCGAGGAACTGCGGTGGCGTATCCTGTGGAGCCTCCTCGCCATCGTCGTCGCTACCGTCGTGGGCTGGGTCCTGGTCGAGCACGTGGACGTGATCGGACTGTTGATCCGACCCATCAAGCCGCTCCTCCCCGACGGCAAGCTCAAGTTCACGCACCCCACCGAGCCGTTCTTCATCACCCTCAAGTTCGCGTTCGTCCTGGGGCTCGTGCTGTCGTCGCCCGTCGTGATCTACCAGGCGTGGGCATTCCTGGCGCCCGCGCTGTACCCGCGCGAGAAACGACTGATCGTGCCGGCGCTGTCGGCCGGGGTGGTGCTGTTTCTGGGCGGAGCCACCGTCGCCTACCTCTGGGTGCTGCCGCGCGCCCTGCGCGTGCTGTTCGGATTCCAACAGGCCGTCTTCGATCCGATCATCACCGCGGAAGGGTATTTCGGATTCGCGGCGCAGATCCTGATCGGGTTCGGGGTGGTGACCGAGCTGCCGCTGGTCATCGTGATCCTCGCCGCCTTGGGGCTCGTCACGCCGCAACTGCTGGCGCGGAACCGCCGCTACGCGATCGCGCTCTCGGCCGGGGCCGCGGCGCTGCTCACGCCGCCCGATGCGGTGTCGATGCTGATCATGATGGTGCCGCTGCTGCTCTTGTACGAGGTGAGCATCGTCTGCGCCTGGATCGTCACCAAGCGGCGCGCGCGGCGCGAGCAGGCGGCGAGCGCCGCAGGCCTGGTCCTGCTGCTGCTCGTCGCCCCGGCGGGGCGGGTGGAGGCGCAAGGCGTGCCGCCGCCACGCGACACCGGTCGGGTCCGCGCCGACTCGGGGGTGCAGGGCCGCGTGCTCGACAGCGCCACCGCGCGCCGGCTCGGGCTGCCGACCGCCCCCAGCCGCAGCTTCCCGGCGTCGGACGCGGTGATCGACTCGCTGCTCAAACTCAAGGGATTCCGCGTCACCCGGTACGTGGCCGACACCGTGCTGGTGGAGGGCGACAGCGCGATTTCACTGTGGGGTCAGGCCTTCGTCGATCGCGACGGAACGAAACTCGAGGCGGATTCGATCCGCTATCGGCACGCGAGCTGCCGGCTCGATGCCACGGGCACTCCGCACCTGTTCGACCAGAGCACGGTGCTCGCCGGGGACGTGATGTACTACGACACCTGCATCCGCCGTGGCACGGTGAGTCAGGCGCTGACGCGCGTCCAGCAAGGCGGCGCCATGTGGATTATTCGGGGTGACCTCGCCGTGGACTCGGGCTCCACGCGCTTGTACGGCGCGCGCAGCCAGATCACCTCCGACGACAATCCCGTCCCCGACTACCACTTCGGGACCCATCAGGTGAAGTGGCTCAGCAAGAGCGTAATGGTGGGCCGGCCGGCCGTGCTGTACATACGGGACGTTCCTATTATGTGGCTCCCGTTCATTTTTCAGGACATTCGCGCGGGGCGACGCAGCGGCATCCTCGTCCCCCGCTTCGGCCTGAACGATCTGGTGCGCCCCACCCGCAATTACCAGCGCCACGTCTCCGGTCTCGGCTACTACTTCGTCGTCAACGACTACGTGGATTTTCTCGTGTCGGGCGACTGGTACGCGGGACGCTATCTCTCGCTCCGCACCCAAACGCGCTACCGCTGGCTCGACCGCTTTGTCACGGGTGACCTCTCGTTCAGCCGGGACGACCAGCTCGACCAGCCGGCCCACTCGATTCGCCTCGGCTGGCATCACCAGCAGAGCTTCTCGTCGCGCACCAACTTCTCGGCTAGCGTTAACTACTCGACCAATCCGAGTGTGATTCAGAACAATACGGTCAATCCATTCGTCGCCACGGCGAGCTTGGTGTCACAGCTGAACTTCAGCAAGCAATTCGATTGGGGAACGCTCAACATCGGGGGCAGCCGGTCGCAGGACATCGGGAACGGCCTGATTTCGCAGACCTTTCCCAGCATCGGCCTCACCCCCTCACCGGTGAACATCACACCCTCGATCACGTGGTCGCCCGGCTTCTCCTTCAACAACCAGCAGACCTTTCACCAGGCGGACACGCGACTGCTCGTCCCCGGCGACTCGGGCGTGCCGGACACCCTCGCCCTGTTCGCCGACAGCCGGGTGACGCACCTCAGTTTTCAGACGCCCTTGCGGATCGGGCCGTGGAACTGGGCGAACAGCTTCGACGTCAACGATCAGATCAGTAACGCGCGGAAGGAGTATGTCTACGACTCCACGTCGCCGGGCGGAGCCCGGCGCGTGCTGTACGACCAGACGTTCGAGACTCGGGTGGAGTGGCAGACCGGGATCAATCTGCCGTCGTTCCTCACCGGCACCTGGAAGCTCCAGCCGGGGCTGGCGATCGTGAACACGACCACCGCGGGACCGTTCGCGATCCGCAACCAGTTCACGGGCGGCCAGTGGCTCCATCAGGGGAAGCGGCTCGCCTTCACGGCGAGTATGTCGCCCACAGTTTTCGGTTTTTTCCCCGGCGTGGGACCGTTGCAGCGCATCCGGCACTCCATTTCGCCGCTCGTGAGCTACTTCTACGCTCCGGGCGCCACCGTGGCGGCGGCATTCGCGCGCGCCGTCGACCCGACCGGGACCAACCCGAGCGTGCGGAGCGACCCGCAACAGACGATCAGCCTCGGGCTCTCCCAGAACTTCGAAGCGAAGCTCAAGCCGCCACCCGGCGACACCACGGGGCGCGAGCCGCGCAAGATCAGGTTGCTGAGCATCAACACGACGTCGATCGGCTACAACTTCGAGCAGGCCAAACAGCCCCACCGGACCGGCTGGACCACGCAGACCCTGGGGAATACCTTCGTCTCCGACCTGCTCCCGGGGTTCAACCTCGCGCTCACGCACGACCTCTGGCGGGGCAATGTGGGCAGTGATACCGCGAGGTTCTCGCCCTTCCTCACGAGCATCACGGCGTCGTTCTCGGTCACACCGGCCACGATCCGAGGGATCGCTGGTCTGCTGGGCTTGGGCCACGCCGGGGCAGCACCGCCCGCCGCCCCGCCGACGCCGGGGGTCCAACAGCCCACCGGTCTACCCACGGGCGGCCCGCTGGGTCAGGGAGGCTTCCCGATCTCCCCATCCTCCGGGACCGGGATGGCCGGGGGCCAGGGGTTCTCGCTGTCGGTGCAGTACTCCGGCACCCGCATCCGCCCGCAGGCCGACACGCTCGGGAACCTGATCCCGGGCCAGGGAGGCCGCCAGCAGCTCACGCTCGGCCTGGCGTTCAGCCCGACGCCACACTGGTCGGCCACGTGGCAATCGACCTACGACGTCGACACCAAACAATTCGGCGCGCACTCGATTCAACTTCAGCGCGACCTGCACCGCTGGCACGCGAGCTTTTCGTTCCAGAAGAGCCCAACCGGGAATTTCGGCTTCTCCTTTTACGTCAGCCTGCTGGACGAGCCGGACATCAAGTTCGACTACAGTCAGTCCACGTTCGCGCGCTAGCTTGTTTCGCCGCTACTGTCCTCTGCCGGTGACACAGGTCGTATCGTGTCCGGCTCTAAGGAGCTTCCGAGCGCTCACTTCCCTCCGGGCACGCCCCGTGCCCACAAGGCTGCCGAACGCTCCCAAGGATCTCGCATGCGTTACCTGTCACGATACACGTTGCTGGCCGGCGGCCTGCTCGGCTGGGCCTGTCGGTCCGATACCACCAACGTCGGTTCCACGCTTCCCCCCCCGCAACACCTCGCCTACCAGCTCGACCCGAGCGGCACCCCGGGCCAACCGGCCGGCATCCTGCTGGTGTGGGACGACGTTCCAGGCGCGGGTGGCTACGTGATTTATTCGCGCGGCAACACGACCGGCGCCTACGGGCTGCGTGGTGAGACGAGCTCCAACACGTTCCACGACAACGGCGTGCCGCATCTGCAGTACTATGTCACCACCGCGGACGTGAACGGGGGGGAGAGCGACGCCAGCAACGTCGTCACCGTGGACGAGCGCATGCAACTGCCGCAGCCCGCGAGCCTCACCTCGATCTCGCTGAACCAGGCCATTCATCTCCAATGGGCGGACAACGCGGCGCTGTCCGCTCCGACCCGGTTCAACTGGTACCGCGTGTACAGCATGCCCTACGATCTCGATCAGGACGCATGCATTACGCAAGCGGATTCGATTTTCCTCGAGGGCACGACCGTGTCCGACGAGTTCCTGGCGACCCTGCTCACGAACGGTGTGCCGCGCTGCTTCGGCGTGTCGGCGATCAGCGTGGAGGGTTACGAGAGCCTGTGGTCGCCGCTGTGGCACGACACACCCCGCCCCGATGCACGCAATGTGCTCGTCTCGGCGTTCGAGGTGACGGCGGCGCAGTCCGGGTTCCGCTTCTGGAACGATGCGAACAGCAACGGTCGAGGCGATCCTGGTGAGCTGGGGCTGGTGCAGGACGGCAACCGCACGGACATCGACTTCTGGGTGCACCTGCGGGCCAGCGATTCGACCGTGTGGATCGTGCCGCAATTTGCGGGGGACAGCATCCGGCTGTACGACAGTACCCAGGCCGTGTCGGATCTTACGTCGATCGATTATGCGCCCGCGTCGGGATACACGCGCAACATGATCCAGGCCGTCCCCGGCTTCGGCTACGTGTTCCAGCGCAACGAGAACAGCCAGTACCACTACGCGGCACTCCGGGTGACGGCGGTGGGCCGGCGGTACGTCATTTTCGATTGGAGCGCGCAGACCGATCCGGGGAATCCGGAATTAATGGTAAGGAGATAGATCGGCAGGTCTCGGTGAGACGTCACGAGGAGGCGTCTCGGAAGGGCGTCACGGAACAACGTCGTTCCGTGACGCTTTTTCGTGACGGTTCTTCGTGACGGCAGCCGTGACTTTGCGCGTTTCCGCCGCTAGCATAGCTTCCTCTCGAATGCCAGCCCCCGTCACTCTGGACGGTCGATCTCTCTCGATCGAGGACGTCATCGCGGTCGCCCGGGACGGCGCCAACGTAGCCATCGCCCCGCGCGCCCTCGACGCGGTGCGGGCGTCGCGCCGCACTGTGGAGAGGGCGATCGCGGGCGGCGCCACGATGTACGGGGTGACGACCGGCTTCGGGAAGCTCGCGCACGTCCGGATCCCTCCCGAGCGTGCCCGCCAGTTGCAGCTCAACCTGATCCGCAGCCATGCGTCCGGGGTGGGCGATCCCCTGTCCGAGGAAGCCGTGCGGGCGATGATGCTGTTGCGTGCCAACGTGCTGCTGCGGGGTACGAGCGGCGTGCGGCCCGCCCTTCCGGAGCTGATCGTCGCGATGCTGAACCAGCGCGTCCACCCTCGCGTGCCGTCGCAAGGGAGCGTGGGCGCGTCGGGCGACCTGGCCCCGCTCGCGCACTTGGCACTCGCCATGATCGGCGAAGGGACGGACGGCGGCGCCGTGCAGGCGGGCGGGCTCCAGCCGATCGCCCTCGAAGCGAAGGAAGGGCTGGCCTTCGTGAACGGGACGCAGGCCCAGACCGGCGTAGCGGCGCTCGTCGTTCACGACGCCTGGGTGCTGTGGCGCACGGCCCATGCGGCTGCGGCGATGAGCCTCGAGGCGACGCGCGGCACCCCCGAGCCATTCGACCCGCGCATCCACGAGGCCCGACCGCACCGGTTCCAGCAGCGCTCCGCGGCGCTGCTGCGCGAGCTCCTGGCGGACTCCGAGATCCGCGAGTCGCACCGCGACAACGACCCGCGGGTGCAGGACGCCTATTCGATCCGCTGCTCCCCCCAGGTGCTGGGCGCGGTGGGGGAGGGCATGGCGTTCGCGGAGCAGCTCGTCGCCGTGGAGCTGAACGCGGCCACCGACAACCCGCTCGTGTTCGACGACGCTGTGCTCTCGGGCGGCAACTTTCACGGGCAGCCGGTGGCGCTCGCACTCGACGTCCTGGGGATCGTCCTGGCGACCCTCGCCGGGATCGCCGAGCGGCGTATCGAGCGCATCGTGAACCCCGACCTGTCCTCCGGGCTGCCGGCGTTCCTCGCCCGCGACCCGGGGATGGAGTCGGGGTTCATGACGCCTCAGATCGCGGCCGCGGCCCTCGTGGCGGACTGTCGCATCCTGGCGACGCCGGCCAGCGTGCAGTCGGTGCCGACCGAAGGGAACCAGGAGGACGTCGTGCCGATGGGCATGAGCGCGGCCTGGAAGGCCGAGCGGATTCTCGCGAATGCGACCCGGATCGTCGCGATCGAGCTGCTGGCTGCAGCGCAGGGGCTCGAGTACTTGAAGCCGCTCACTCCGGGACGGGGGGTCGCGCGCACGTATGCGGCGGTCCGGCGCGCGGTCAAGCCGCTCGACGGCGACCGGCCCTTCACGGCCGACATCGAACGGACCGCGACGGGGATCCGTGCGGGCCTCTTCGATCCCGAGGGAGAGGCACGGTGATGTCATTGCGGATTGCGGATTGTCGATTGCGGATTTGCCCTGCGAGTTCGTGCGGCACGACGCTGCCGCCGACAATCCGCAATCCGCAATCCGCAATCCGCAATCGGATCGAAGGTCGCACGCCGTGACGGGGCCCCGAACCGTCCGCGCACCGCGGGGACCACAGCGCTCTTGCAAAGGGTGGGTTCAGGAGGCCGCCCTGCGCATGCTCATGAACAACCTGGACCCCGATGTCGCGGAGCGGCCGGACGAGCTCGTCGTGTACGGCGGCACCGGCAAGGCGGTGCGCGACTGGGCATCGTTCGACGCGGTGTGTCGGACGCTGACGGGGCTCGAGGACGACGAGACATTGTTGGTGCAGTCGGGAAGGCCGGTGGGTGTGTTCACGACGCATCCCGAAGCGCCCCGCGTCCTGATCGCCAACGCCAACCTGGTCGGTCGCTGGGCGACGTGGGAGGTGTTCCGCGAGCTCGAGCGAAAGGGCCTGATCATGTACGGCCAGATGACCGCGGGCTCGTGGATCTACATCGGGACTCAGGGAATTCTGCAGGGCACCTACGAGACGTTCGGCGCCGTGGCCCAGCGCCATTTCGGCGGCTCGCTCAAGGGGCGCATCGTGCTGAGCGGCGGGCTCGGGGGGATGGGCGGCGCGCAGCCGCTTGCCGCGACGATGCACGATGCCGTCTGCCTGGTAGTCGAAGTGGACGCGGCGCGGGTGCAACGCCGCCGCGATACGCGCTACCTCGACCGCTCGACGGCGTCGCTGGAGGAGGCGCTCGGCTGGTGCGACGAGGCCAAGCGGGCGGGCCGGGCGCTGTCGGTCGGCCTGGTCGGTAACTGTGCCGACGTGCTGCCGCTGCTGGTGCGCCGCGGCTTCGTCCCCGATGTGTTGACCGATCAGACATCGGCGCACGACGCCTTGAACGGATACATCCCGCCAGGACTGTCCGTGGGGCAGGCGGCCGAGCTGCGTCGCCGGGATCCGCAGGAGTACCTGCGCCGCGCGGTCGCCGGGATGGCGACGCACGTGCGCGCGATGCTCGACCTGAAACGGCAGGGGGCCGTGACGTTCGATTACGGCAACAATCTCCGGACGCAGGCGCAGGACGCCGGCGTCGCCGACGCATTCGAGATCCCGGGCTTCGTGCCGGAGTACATCCGGCCCCTGTTCTGCGAAGGGAAGGGGCCGTTCCGGTGGGTGGCGCTATCGGGCGACGTGAAGGACCTGCACCGCACCGATCGCCTCGTGCTCGAGCTGTTCCCCGAGAACGCGCACCTGCGGCGCTGGATCACGCTGGCGCAGCAGCGCGTCGCGTTCCAGGGCCTGCCCGCCCGTATCTGCTGGCTGGGGCAGGGCGAGCGTGCCCGCTTCGGCTGCGCCTTGAACGATCTCGTGAAGCGCGGGGAGATCGGCGCGCCGGTGGTCATCGGGCGCGATCATCTCGACACGGGCTCGGTGGCCTCGCCGTTTCGCGAAACCGAAGCGATGCGCGACGGCTCGGACGCGATCGCCGACTGGCCCATCCTCAACGCCCTGTTGAACACCGCCTCCGGAGCCGCCTGGGTGTCGTTTCATCACGGGGGCGGAGTCGGCATCGGGAATTCGCTACACGCCGGTCAGGTCTCGGTCGCCGATGGCACCGCGGCCGCCGGCCGCCGGCTCGAGCGCGTGTTGACGAACGATCCCGGGATCGGCATCGCGCGGCACGCCGACGCGGGCTATGAGGCCGCCATCGCGGCGGCCCGGCGGCACGCCATTCGTCTGCCCATGCGCGAGGCGGGCGACTGAAAACGCTGCTGGTCGGTGCTCGGCAGGTCGTCACCTGCCGCGGCCCGGCGCGCGCGCGCCGCGGCCGGGAGATGGCGGAGCTCGAAGTCTTGAGCGACGCCGCCGTGCTCATCGACGGCGATCGCATCGCCTGGGTCGGTCCGCGTCGCGAAGCCCGCGACCTCCATTCTGCAATCCGCAATCCGCAATCCGCAATCGTAGAGGTGGAGGTGGCCGGGGTGCTCTTCCCCGGGTTCGTCGACTGCCACACTCACGCCGTGTTCGGGGCCCCGCGTCTGGACGATCAGGAGCGTCGGGCGCTGGGGATGGACTACAAGACGATCGCCGCGGCGGGTGGCGGGATCCTGGAATCGGTGCGGGACGTTCGCGCCCGCTCCGAATCGGAGCTGGCCGCACTCACGCGGGCCCGGCTGGGGGCGCTGCTGGCCCACGGCGCCACGACGATCGAGGTGAAATCGGGCTACGGCCTCGACTGCGAGACCGAGCTGCGACAGTTGCGGGTCATCGCACGGCTCGCCGGCGCCCAGCCCGCCGCGCTCGTCCCCACCTTCCTCGGCGCCCACGAGGTGCCGCCCGAATTCCGCGATCGCCGGGCCGACTACGTTCGCCTGGTGTGCGAGGAGATGATCCCGGCGGTCGCCCGCGAGCGACTCGCCGTCGCCTGCGACGTGTTTTGCGAGCCGGGCGTGTTCAGCGTCGCGGAGGCGCGCACCGTGCTCGCCGCGGCCCGCCGCCACGGGCTGGCCGTGAAGCTGCACGCCGACGAGCTCGACGGGTCGGGCGGCGCGGAGCTCGCCGTGGAGGTTGGCGCGTTGAGCGCGGATCATCTTGCCGGCGTCTCCCCAGCCGGCATCCGTGCGCTCGCGGCGAGCGAGACCGTGGCGGTGCTGCTCCCGGCCACGCTGCTGTTTCTGGGAGGTCGTAGCCAGGCCCCGGCGCGGCGGCTGCTCGACGCCGGTGCTGCACTGGCGCTCGCCACGGACTTGAATCCCGGGTCGTCGCCGACCCTGAGCCTGCCGCTGGTCATGGCGCTCGCCGTGTCGCAGCTTGGGCTGCGTCACGCAGAGGCTGTGAACGCGGTCACAGTGAATGCCGCCGCCGCGTTGGGCATGGTCGCGGATCGGGGTCAGCTGGCGCCCGGGTTCCGGGCCGACCTCGCGGTGTGTGACGTGGCAGACTGGCGGGAGGTGGCGTACTGGATGGGCGGGAATGCCGTAACCGCCGTGTGGACAGGAGGTTCCGCTTGTCCGCTCCCGATCGGGTCCGTATCTTTAGGGCCTCATGTCGAAGCTTGAGAAGCTCAAAGACAAGGCTAAGGGTCTGGAAGCCAAGGACCCGAAGAGTGCCATCGAGGCCTGGCTGAGCGTGCTAAAGGCGCAGGAGGAAGATGGGGAGCCCAACCCCGACCTGTCCGTCTTCAATCGCGTCGGTGACCTGTACCTCAAGGTGAAAGACCCCGCCCAGGCAGCGGACTATTACGACCGGGCCGTCGACAAGTACGCCGAGCTCGGGTTCCACAACAACGCGATTGCGATGTGTAACAAAGTGCTTCGCAACGCGCCCGGCCGGCAGACGACCTACCTGAAGCTCGCCAAACTGTACGCGGCGAAGGGCTTCCTCGCCGAAGCGAAGCAGAACTTCGTCGAATACGCGGAGCGCATGCAGAAGATCGGGAAAATCCAGCAGGCGTTCGCCGCGCTCAAGGAGTTCACGGACATCTCCCCGGAGAACACCCAGCTTCGCGGGATGTTGGAGGAGCATCTCCAGATGTACGGCGATGCCGAGCGGCGCCCGTCCAGCCGCGCGGCTGCGCCAGCAGCGCCGCCCCAGGCGCCGGACGAGGACCTCGCGAAGTCCGGGAAGCGGAAGACGTCGAGCCTCGTATTCCTCGACGTCGATGCCCCTCCCGGAGCGCGGGGGGGGCGTGCGGCGCCGCCGGCCCCCGCGTCCCCCCCACGCCCCGCTCCCTTGCCCGAGCCTGAGCCCGAGCCAGAGGTCGAGACGCTGGCGCAGAGCCTCGTAGAGTCGGTGACGCCCGAGCCGGATAGCTCGCTCGAGATCGAGTCCACCAACCTGGCGGAAGAAGTCGAGGTGCCGGGGGGAGAGGGGAACGGCGGTGCTGCGCTGCTCGAGGGGTTCGAGACGACGAGCGCCGAGTTCGGGCAGGTGGACCTGGACGGCGCTGGCGATGTCCCGTCGCTGCGCGACGAGGTGGCGCCCGAACCCGTGCAGCCGATGGCGGAGCTCGAGCCGACGGTGCCGGCCGGGGCGGACGAGACCGATCTCGATGCCGAGCTCGAGCCGATGCTGGAACACGAAATCGAGATCGAGCCGACCCCCAGCCCCGTCCCTCCGCCCGCCCCGCCGAAGCGGGCGAGCTTCCCCGCCGTGACGCCACCGCCCAAGGCTACACCGCCCAAGGTCACGCCCGTGGTGCCCAAGCGGCCGGGTACCCCCACGGCGCCCGGCGCACCGCCGGGGGGGGGCCGCCCGGGCGTGGGGTCGCCGCCGCGCGTCGGGAGCCCCAAGGCGCCCGGCCCGACGCTGCACTCGCCGGCTCCTGCACCGCCCAAGGTCAAGCCGGTCGTGCCGAAGCGACCCGCGGCGCCGCCGCCGGCGCCGGCCCCTGGGCCGGACCGTCTCAAGCGGAAGGCCGTGGTGGAGGTACCGCCGCTTGAGCTCGAGCCCGACTTCGATACGGCGAGCACGGAGGCCGCCCACGAGGTGGACGAACAGCCGCTTGCCGTCGAAGATATCCCGCCGACGGGGGGATTCATCCAGACCGAGGAAGACACGTCCGTGTCCGAGACGCGGCGTTCGGCCTTCATCGACCTGGGATTGGACGGCGTGGTGAGCTCCGCAGATGCGCCGCCGTCCCTGGTGTTCACGGACATCGAGGCCACGCCGGCGCCCCCGACCATCGACCAGCTCGAGGCCCTGGTCGCCGACGATCCAGACGATCCGGAGGCGCATCGCGCGCTGGGCGAAGCACTGATCGAGGCAGGGGATCGGGACCGCGGGATCGAGGAGCTGGACCATGCGACCGCGGGCTTCGAGAATCTCGGCAACCTGCCGCAGGCGCAGCATCTCGGGGAAGAGATTCTCCGGCTCGATCCCAACAGCGTGCGGCACCGGCAGAAACAGGTGGAATACGCGTTCAAGTCGGGCGACAAGGGGATGCTGGTCGATGCGTACCTGGAGCTGGCGGACACGCTGCTGCGCCAGGACCTCCCGGACAAGGCCCGGGCCGTGTATCAGCGCGTGGCCGAGCACGATGCCAAGAACGAGCGTGCGAAGGCGGCGCTGGCGATGCTCGCGCCCGCCGCGGCGGCGCCCCCAGAGCCGCCGCCCGCCGCGCGTGAGAAGCGGACGGCGCCTAAGGATGCGAAGATGAAGGTGCGCGACGAAGCGGCGGCGGAGGGCGATTTCGTCGACTTGAGCGCCATGATTCTGGAGGAAGAACCGCCGGCGCGCGACACTCGCATGAAGGTCGCGGACGAGGAGCCGACCGGGGACGAAGAGAAGGACTTCCAGGAGATGCTCACCCGGTTCAAACAGGGCATCGATGAGAACATCGACGAGGCGGACTTCCAATCGCACTACGATCTCGGGGTCGCGTTCAAGGAGATGGGGTTGCTGGACGAGGCGATCGCCGAGCTGCAGAAGGCGCTGCGGGCGCCGGAGGGGAAGCTTCGGACGTCGGAAGCCCTGGGCGTGTGCTTCCTCGATAAGGGTGCGTACGTCGTGGCGGAGTCGATTCTGCGCCGCGGGCTGGAACTCGCGGCGTCGGGCGATCAGGAGCGGCTCGGCGTGCTGTACTGGCTGGGTCGTGCGCTCGAAGAACAGGGGAAAAAAGCCGAGGCGCGAGAGCTGTACGGCCGCGTGTTCGCGGTGGACATCCGGTTCAAAGACGTCGGCGAGCGGTCCAAGGCGCTCGCCAAGGCGAAATGACGTGAGCCAGCAGCTCGCCCCCGTTTCGCTCGGGGACATCCAGCGGCCCGTGGCGGGCGAGCTGGAGCTCGTGGCCGAGGAGCTCCGCCGCATCATCGCCGCGGACTTTCCCATCATCGCCCTCGTCAACGAACACCTGCTGCGGATGAAGGGGAAGCTGTTCCGCCCGACCCTGCTGCTGCTCAGCCATCGGGCGTCCGGCGCGGACGACGCGCGGACGGTGACACTCGCCGCCGTCGTGGAGCTGATCCATCTGGCCACCCTGGTGCACGACGACTCGGTGGACCATTCCGTGCTGCGGCGCGGCATGCCGACGATCAACGCCCTTTTCTCGCACCAGGTCGCCGTGATAATGGGCGACTACCTCTACTCCCGCGCGATCATCGAGCTCGTGGGGCTGGACGACCTCGCGCCGTTGCGTGTCTTCGCCCGGGTCACGAACGAGATGACGATTGGCGAGATGCGGCAGCTCGAGGCGCACGACAAGCTCGCATACGATGAGGCGCAGTATGACGAACTGATCCGCTCGAAGACGGCGTCGCTGCTGGCGGGTGCGTGCGAGGTGGGCGCGCTCCGCGCGCCGGCGCCGTATCGCGAGGCCCTGGCGCGCTTTGGCTTGCGGCTGGGTATGGCGTTCCAGATCACCGACGATCTGCTCGATTACACCGAGCGTGAAGCGGTGACCGGCAAGCCGTCCGGGCTCGATCTCAAGGAGCACAAGGTGACCCTGCCGCTCATCGCCGCGCTCGCCGCGATGGGGCCGGGGCAGCGGCGCCTGGTGGCCGAGTTGATGGCGACGCCGGATCCGGGGGATCCGCTCGTCGCAGAGGTCATGCAGCTGGTGGAGACCGCCGGCGGGCTCGACTACGCCCGGCGCCGCGCGCTCGAGCTGGCGCAGCGGGCCGAGGCGGAGCTCGAGATCCTGCCGCCGTCGCCCGCGCGCGACGCGCTCCGAGACAGTATTGCGTATGCAGTGGAGCGGCGCAGCTAGGCCCGTGGCGCGCGGACACCGCGGCGCGCTATTTTACGTGGGGTTCCTCGCCGGCGGCTTCGTGCTCGGCGGGTTGCTCCATGCGCTGCTGCGACGGTTTCTGCCGCAGGGTGCAGCGAAGGAGTTTTTCACCACGGCCGTGACGCCGACCTTCGGGCCCGTGCATCTCGACCTGCTCGTCGTATCGATCACGCTCGGCCCGATCGGCTTCGACGTGTCGTTGCTGGCCGTCGTGGGTGTGGCGATCGCCTACTTCGTCGCCCGATCGATATTCTGAAAACGAGGCGCGTATGTTCGGAGACCTGTCGTTCAGCCACATCCTGATCCTGCTGCTGGTGCTGGTGCTGGTGTTCGGCGCCAAGCGGATTCCCGAGATCGGAAAGTCCATCGGCCAGGGGATCAAGGAGTTCAACCGCAGCTTGAAGGACGCCACCAGCGACCAACCGTCCGCTCCGCCGCGCAATCTCCAGCCCCCGGGGACGTCGTCCTCTGCTCCGACCGGCGGCGATCCCAAGCGGCTGAGCGACTAGGCTCCGCTTTCGGACGTCGCCGGCCGGAAGACTTCCTTCCGACGGTCCACCACCTGCGCCTGCGCCCGCAGGGCGGCGAGGTACTGTTGCACCCGCGCCTGTTGCGCCGATCTCAGGATTGCCTCCCGCTGCTGGTCCCGCTGTTTGAGCCACGCGGCGGAGTCGGCGGCCTGGTGGGCGATTCCCTGCAAGATAAAGCACCCCGTCGTCCCCACGAGCACTCCGGTGCGCTGGCCCGGCCGGAGTCCGAACGCCGCGCCCTCCGCCGCGGGATCACGCGCGATCGCCGAGGGAGGATTGAGGCGCGTGAAGGGCCCGAGCTTGTCCACCGGCAGGCCGCGCGCCCTTCCGGCCTGGAGCAGATCCGGCGCAGAGGCGAGAGCGGCCAAGGCTAGGGTGGCGTGCTGCCGTGCGATCGCCTGCTTCTTCTCGGAGCGGGCCGCCGCGAGCACGCGGTCGCGGATCTGCGCCAGGGGCGGCGTTCCCGCGGCATAGAGCGAATCCAACCGGAACACGTAGTTGGCGCGCTCCCCCTCGATCAGCGGGCTCGTTTCGCCCGGGCGTGCCTCGAACGCCCACACGCTGACGTCGGGGATCACGTACCGACCCAGCCTCAGCCGGTCGCCCTGGATCAGCTTCGGGGCCTGTGCCACAGGGAGGTGCAGTCGCAGCGCCGCGCTGTCCAGCCGGGCGCCGTCCGTCTGCTCGGCGGCCAGGTGGTCCAGCGAGTCGGTCCGCGCGTCGATCTGATCGAGGTGCTGGCCCTGCGGCACGATCGGGATCAGGATGTGACGCACGTGCAGTGAGTCGCCCTTCGCCGCGTCGACGCGGATCAGGTGATAGCCGAAGCTCGACGGCGCCGGCTGGCTGAGCTCCCCCGGTGCGAGACGGCGCAAGGCGGCGAGGAATTGCGGATCGAAGCCGGCTTCAGTGCGCTTCACCCAGCCGAGATCGCCGCCCCGTGCGCCGGAGACCGAATCGCCCGACTCCTTCTTCGCGACGTCTTCGAACTTCGCCGCGCCGCGCGCGATCTCCGCCCGCAGCCGCCGCGCCTTGGCGAGGGCCGCGGCCGAATCGGCGGCATCGGGCACCTTGGGCTGTGCGACGAAGCTGAGCCAGGTCGTCGCCGGACGCTTGAAGTCGTCTTTGTGGGCCGCGTAGTAGCGCTCCAGCTCGGCGTCCGACACCGGGGCGAGCGAGTCGGGGATCTGCTCGGGACGGATGGCGAGTACCGCGACCGTCACCGACTCGTGCTGATCGCGCCAGATACGCCACAGCTTCGCGTCGGAAACGTACACGTCAGCCGTGAGGTACTCCTCCAGCTTGCGCTCCGGGAGGTATTCGCGGTACAGCTGCTCGATCTGCGCTCGGAACTCCTCGCTCGCGCTTCCCAAGTAGCGCTGCCATTTCGTGATGTCGAACTGACCGTTCGTCTGAAAGGTCGGGTCTTCCATGATCTGCCGCAGGATCTGCGGCGGCGGCGTGCTGCGCGCCATCTGGCGGATCTCGTCGTCTGATACCTGGATACCGAGCCGGCGGTATTCTCGCTCGAGCAGAATCCGCTGGATGAACTGGTCGGTGACCTGGTCCTGGAGCTGCTGCTCGTCTTCGCGACTCAGGCGCCCGCCGCCCCGGCGGCGCGATTCGTCGATCGCGTTCTGGAGCGCCGCCTGGAACTGGGTGGCGCGCACGATCTCGCCGTTGACCTTGAGGACCACGTCGCGCCCGCCGCCGAGGATGTCGGTCACCTGGCCGTAGGCCAGCCAGCCGATGAACGTGACGGCCACGACGACGAACACCGGCTTATAGATCACGCGCATGGCGCGCATCATAGGACGTGAAGCTCCGGGCCAGAGGGGACGGGAGGGGGCATAAGTCTAAGAACGACAACGAGGAAACTCAAGCGACGGGGACCCAATTCCGATTGACAGCGGCGCCGGCCGAACACTATCTTCGACCAATTCCCACAAGAACTTAGGCCGTGGCCTATACCAGCGAAATAGAAAAGCTCGAAAAGCGATGGGCCGAGAACCCCAAGGGCCGCAACTTCGCCCCTTTGGCGGACGCCTATCGCAAAGCAGGGGAACTAGATAGAGCCATCGAGCTGTGCAAGTCGGGGCTCGAGCGACACCCCGACTACGTGAGCGCCCACATCGTCTATGGACGCTGCTTCCTCGACCTGAAGAACGACACCGCCGCGTCGCAGGTGTTCCGCAGGGTGCTCGAGCTCGACCCCGAGAACGTCCTGGGGCTCAAGCTGCTTGCGGACATCGCGGAGCGCGGGGGCCGTTACGAGGAAGCGACAGAATGGCTGTCGCGCCTGCTGAATGCGGACCCGATGAACGGCGACGCGGCCGAAGCGCTGGCCCGTGCCAAGGGGAAGGCGGCCCAGGCCGCTCCCAAACCCGTCCCCGCCGCCTCGGCCCCGCCCCCCCCACCAGCGGTGCTCGTGCCGGAGCGGCCCGCCGCGAGCCGGCCTACCACGGCGCCGATGCCCAGGCCCGAATTCGTCGTCGAGCATACCCCGGAGGAACCGCCGGCGCCGCAGCTCGAGGTGACGCCGCGGACGGGAGACATCGAGACATTCGACGGCACCCTGGACTTCGACGCGGTGGCACACGACGCGGCTAAAGCCGATGGTCTCGAGGTCCAGGAGGAAGTCGCCCTCAAGCCGCAGCAGCTCGAGGTCGAGGGACTGGCCGCCACGCAGTACGAAAGCGGCACGTTCGCGGCGCCGGCGGATACGACGCCCGAGCCTGAGCCGGATCTGCCGACGGTGGACCTGCCGCTCATCATGCCGGAGGACGTGCCGCCGCGGCGGCGGCCGGCAGTTGCCTCGCCGTCCTCCCCCCCTCCTCCCCCCGCGCTGCCCGAGTGGCCCACCCCGCTCGCGCCGCCGCAGCCGCCGGCGGCCGTGCCGCCCGCGGCGGTCGTGTTATCGGACGACGACGGCGCAGCGGACACTGCGGCGCTCTCGCGCGCCGAGCCCGTCCTGACGGAAACGATGGCGGACCTCTATTTGAAGCAGGGGCACTCGGAGGAGGCGCTGCGCGTGTACCAGGCCCTGCTGGCGCAGCGGCCGGACGACGTGCGGCTCCACGCGCGCGTGGCTGCACTGTCGCCCGGGAAGCTGGGGAGTGGCGGGCGGGGGACGGGTGAATCCGTCCCGACGTTCTTGAGGCGCATCCTGGCCGGGCGGCCGCAGGAGGCGGTGTCTTCGTTGGAGCGCGCGTTTGCCGTCGCGGCCCCCGAGGTCTCGCCGCACCGGGATGACGCGACGCTCGGCGAAGTCAGCCGCCCCGCCGAGGACACGATTTCCCTGGATCAAGTGTTCGGCGACGAGGGGTTGCGGGCGCCCCCGCCAGTAGCCGAGCCGGCGGCCTCGCATCCGACCAGCAGCGCGGCGCCGCCGGCGGCGCCCAGTGAGACGGGCGGGTTCTCGTTCGACCAGTTTTTCGGCGCGTCGGGCGCGCGACCCCAGGATGCCGCGACGCCGCCCGGCGGCGCGCCGCCCGGCACGGCGCGGCCATCGGGACCGAAGCCGCGTCCGCCGCTCGAAGACGAGGGTGACCTCGATCAATTTCAGGCCTGGCTGAAGGGCCTCAAGTCCTAGTGCACATCGCTGTGCTGAACGGCCCCAACCTCAATCTGCTGGGCGAGCGCGAGCCGGAGCTGTACGGCCGCGCGACACTGGCGGAGATCGAGACGCGCACACGGGAGCGTGCGCAGGCCCTCGGCGTGAATGTGAGCTGGACGCAGACCAACCACGAGGGCGAGCTGGTGGATGCGATCCAGGGCCTCAAGGGGCGGGCGGACGGCGCCGTCATCAACGCGGCGGCGTTCACGCACACCAGCCTGGCGGTCCGGGACGCGCTCCTCGCGGTGCGGGTGCCGTTCGTGGAGGTTCACCTGTCGAACATCTTCGCCCGCGAACCCGAGCGGCGCCGCTCCGTGCTCGCCGACGTCGCCGTCGGCGTGGTAACGGGGTTCGGGGCCGAGAGCTACCGGCTGGGACTCGAGGGCCTGGTCGGCTATCTCGCGTCCCGCCATGCACGCTGATCCCCGGCGCCAGCGGCAGGAGGCGCTCGCCGGCGCGCTCTCTGCCGCGGCGCTCGACGGGCTGCTCGTCACGTCGCGCGCCAACATTCGTTACCTGACCGGGTTCAGCGGCTCGGCGGCGCTCGTAGCGGTGACCCAGGGCGACGTGCTGCTCGTGACCGATTTTCGCTACGACGAGCAAGCGCGGGCCGAAGCGGGCGCCGTGGCCCGGGTCGAGGTCGAGAGCACTAGCGTGTGGGACCGGTTCTTCAAGGAGCTGGCCACGCTCGGGCCGCTCGCCGCGCTCGGCTACGAGGCGCACGCGCTCACGGTCCAGGATGCCGAGCGCTTCACGCAGGCCGGTCAGGCGTGGCGCTGGACGGCGACCAAGGATCTGGTGGAGCGGCTGCGTGCCGCCAAGGGACCGGGTGAGGTGGCCGCGATCCGCAGCGCGGCCGAGCTGGCAGGCGCGGCGTTGCGGGACACGTTGCCGCAGGTGCGGGTGGGGATGACGGAGCTCGAGGTCGCCGGCGTGCTCGAGGGGGCGCTGCGGCGGCTCGGCAGCGAGGGGCATCCGTTCTCCACGATCGTGGCATCGGGCCCGCGGACGGCGTTGCCGCATGCGCGCTCGAGCCGCCGCACGGTCGCGAAGGGCGAGTGGCTGCTGCTCGACTTCGGCGCGCAAGTGGACGGCTATTGCGCCGACGTCACGCGCACGCTCGTCGCGGGCGCGCGGGCGACGGAGCGGCAGCGAGCATTGTACGAGCTGGTGGCGGAGGCGCAGCGGCGGGCGCGCGAGTGTGTCCGCGCCGGGATGACGGGGCGCGACGCGGATGCGCTCGCGCGGGACCTGATCGCAGCACGCGGCTTCGGGGAGGCGTTCGGTCACTCGCTCGGGCACGGGCTGGGACTCGAAGTGCACGAGGCGCCGCGGCTGTCGAAGACGAACGCCGACCCCCTTCCCGTCGGCGCGGTGGTGACGATCGAGCCGGGCGTGTATCTCGCCGGGCAGGGCGGTGTGCGGATCGAAGACGACGTGCATCTGTCAGCCACGGGACCGGTCCTCTTGTCGGACGGCCGCACGGAACTTCTCGAACTCGTGTAGATTTTGGGGTCTATGAACCTCGCCATCGTCGCGCAGCTGGTTCAGATCTTGAAGGAGGCCCCGGAGCTCGGGGCGATCGAGGTGCGCCGGGGTCTGTTCGGGCGGTGGTCGTCGATCCGGGTCACGAAAGTGGGCCACGGGGCCAATGCGGGCGGCGGAGCGGGTGGGGGGGCCCCGCACCTGGTGGTCGCGCAGGCGTCCGGCGGGGGGCTCGTTCCGGGCACAGCCGCGGCCGCGCCGGCGGCTGCCCCGAAGGCGCAGCTCGTCGACATCAAGTCACCAATGGTCGGGACGTTCTATTCCGCGCCCGAGCCGGGGGCGGACCCCTATCTGAAGGCCGGCAGCCGGGTCGCCGCCGGGCAGGTCGTGTGCATCATCGAAGCGATGAAGATCATGAACGAAATCGAGGCCGAAGTCGCCGGGCTGGTGCGCGAAGTATGTGTCGAGAACGCCCAGCCGGTCGAGTTCGGACAGCCTCTTTTCCGGGTGGACCCTCATGGCTGACGCTCCTACAAGCACCGGCGCGACCTTCAACTTCAAGCAGGCCATCACGCAGATGGTTCAGCGCAACGCGTCCGACCTGTTGCTCAAGGTGGGCCGCCCGGCGACCATCCGCGTGAACGGCGAGCTGCTGTCGCTCGACACGGCGCCGCTCAAGCCGGAGGAGTTGAAATCGCTGGCCGAGCAGATCATGACGCCCCGGCAGGTCAAGGAGTTCGCCGAGCACAAGGAAGCGGACTTCGCGATCGGTGTGCCGGGCGTGGGCCGGTTCCGGACGAACGTGTACCAGCAGCGCGGCACCGTGGCGTTCGCGTTCCGGTCGATTCCCTATGAAGTCAAGACGATCCGCGACCTGAATCTGCCGCCCGTGCTCGAAGAGATCGCGATCAAGCCGCGCGGGCTGGTGCTCGTGACCGGGGTGACTGGGTCGGGGAAGTCGACCGCGCTGGCGGCGATGGTCAACCACATCAACCTGAGCCGGCGCGTCAATATCATCACCATCGAGGACCCGATCGAGTTCCTGCACCGCGACAACCTGGCGAACATCTCGCAGCGCGAGGTGGGGAACGACACGCTGTCGTTCAACGCGGCGCTGCGCCACGTGTTGCGGCAGGCGCCGGACGTCATCCTCATCGGCGAGATCCGCGACATGGAGACACTCGACACGGCCCTCAAGGCGGCGGACACCGGGCACCTGGTGTTCTCGACGCTCCACACGACCGACTGCACGCAGACGATCAACCGTGTGATCTCGTTCTTCCCGCCGCACCAGCACGACGAAATCCGCCACCTCCTGTCGACCGCGCTCGCGGCGGTGGTGTCGCTGCGGCTGGTCCCCAAGAAAGACGGTCAGGGGCGGGTGCCGGGGTCGGAGGTGCTGATCAACACCGCGGCGGTGCAGGACAACATCCGCGACATCTCGAAGCAGCTCAACATTCCGGACCTGATCGCGCAAGGCTCGGTGCAGTACGGGATGCAGAGCTTCGACCAGTCGCTGTTCCACTGGTACCAGCAGGGAATCATCAGTTACGAGAGCGCGATCTTCTACGCCACCAACCCGAGCGAGTTCGCGCTCAAGGTGTCCGGCGTCGAGTCCGGGCAAAGCCGGGCGTTCGGCGGCTCCACGGCCGCTGCCGGTCAACGCGGCGACCTCGCACCCTGATGTTCAAGAAGGTACTGGTCGCCAACCGCGGGGAGATCGCCCTGCGGGTGATCCGTGCGTGCAAGGAGCTGGGCATCGAAGCCGTGGCGGTCTACTCCGAGGCCGACCGCGAGTGCCTGCACACGCGGTTCGCCGACGACGACGTTTGTATCGGCCGGGCGCCATCGCGGGACAGCTATCTCAACATTCCCCGGATCATTGCAGCCGCCGAGATCACCGGCGCCGATGCCATCCACCCCGGATACGGGTTTCTCGCCGAAAACGCCGAATTCGCCGACATCGTCAAGGCCTCGAACATCACCTTCATCGGTCCGACAGGCGACCAGATCCGCCAGATGGGCGACAAGGCCGCCGCGCGCAAGCTGGCGCAGAAGCTCAAGGTGCCCACCGTGCCGGGTTCGCCGGGGCCGGTCGAGGACGCGGACACGGGGCTCAAGATCGCCGAAAAGATCGGCTTCCCGGTGATCATCAAGGCGGCAGCGGGCGGCGGCGGCAAGGGGATGCGCGTCGCCGGCGACGGGGAGGCGTTCGGCCAGGCATTCAGCCTCGCCCGCCAGGAGGCGCTCGCCGCGTTCGGGTCGGACGAAGTGTACCTCGAGAAGTACCTCGCGCGGCCGCGGCACGTGGAGATTCAGATCATGGGCGACACCCACGGCCGCGTGATGCACCTGTGCGAGCGGGACTGCTCGGTGCAGCGGCGCCATCAGAAGCTGATCGAGGAGGCGCCGAGCCCCGCGGTGGACCACACCCTGCGCCAGGACATCGGTGACGCGGCGGTCCGCCTGGCGCAGGAGATCGGCTACGCGGGGGCGGGGACGATCGAGTTCCTGCTCGACGAGGACGGCACGTTCTACTTCATGGAAATGAATACCCGCATCCAGGTGGAGCATCCGGTCACGGAGATGTGCACCAACTTCGATCTCGTGAAAGAACAGATCCGCGTCGCGGCTGGGGACCCCCTCTCGTTCGTCATGAACGGCCACCGGTTGCGGGGGCACGCCATCGAATGCCGCGTGAACGCGGAAGACCCGGCGCGCAACTTTCAGCCGAGCCCCGGCACCATCACCGCGTACCACCCGCCGGGCGGTCCCGGCGTGCGGGTCGACACGCACATTTACGACGGCTACACGGTGCCGCCGTATTACGACTCCCTGTTGGCGAAGGTGATCGTGCACGGCAATACGCGCGCCGAGGCGCTGGCGCGCATGCGTCAGGCGTTGGACTCGTTTATCATTGAGGGCGTGACCACGACCATCCCCTTCCTCAGTCGGGTCATGCGCCATGCCGACTTCGTGGCGGGCCGCGTGGACACCAAGTTCCTCGAGCGTGAGCCGCAGCTGCTCCAGCCCGCATGAAGATCGACGTCTACTTCACGCCCCTCGGCCTCGGCGCGGGTGATCTCGGCGGCCGGGGCATCGTCGTGATCGACGTGCTGCGCGCGACCACGACGATCGTGACCGCGCTCGCCAACGGCGCGAAGGCCGTGATCCCCGCCGCTACGTCCGAGGAAGCAGTCCGGCTCGCCTCGCACCTCGAAAAGGACGGCGTGCTGCTCGCAGGGGAGCGGCGCAGCGTCAAGATCGACGGCTTCGCGCTCGGGAACTCGCCTCGGGAGATGACGCCCGCCGCGGTCGCCGGGAAGACCATCGTGCTCGCCACGACCAACGGGACGCCGGCGCTGGTGGCGGCGCAAGGGGGTGAGCCGGTCTTGGTCGGCGCGCCGGCGAACTTCCGGGCGCTGGGCGAGCACGCCCGCCGGCTGCTGGCGACACGGGGCGACCTGGTGATCATCTGTGCCGGCCGAGAGAAGCAATTCGCGATCGAGGACGCCTACACAGCCGGCCGGCTCGTGAAGGCCGCGAAAAAGGGGACCCGCAAGGTCGCCCTGAACGACGCGGCCGGAGCGGCGCTCGTGCTGACGGAGCAGTTCGCGAGCTGGAAGGAGGCGCTCCAGGACTCCGAAGCCGCGCAGCAGCTCGCCGAGGCGGACCTCGCGGAGGACGTGGCGTTCGCCGCCAAGGCGGATCGCTTCGGCGTGGTCCCGACGTACGCGAACCGCCGCATCACATGACGCCGAAGGCCCGCCAGGAGCTCGTCGGGATCGGCGCCCTGGTCGTGGGCCTGTTCCTCGGGTTGACCCTGCTCCGCCTGCCCATCACCGGGAGCTGGGGCGAGCGGATCGGCTCCCTGCTGTGGCGGGTGTTCGGCGCGGGCTCGGTGCTCCTGCCCGTGCTCGGCATCGGGTGGGCGCTGGCGGCGTTGGACCGCCTCGGGACCCTGTCCGCGCCTCGCGCGGCGGCCCTGGGCGGCGGGCTCGTCGTGCTGCTCCCCTATGGGATCGGCACGCTCACCGGTGCCGCCTTCGCTCCTGACTATCGGACCTGGGGCCCCACCGCCAAGCTCGTGGGCGTGCTGCCCGCAGCCCTCGCCCACGGCGTGCACCAGACGGTCGGCACCGCGGGCGGTGTGCTGGTCGGGCTGTTCGCCCTGTCGGCCCTCGGCTTGCTGACCGTAGGGTGGCATCCGTTGGTCGTGCTGAGAAGTCGGGAAAAGACCGGGGAAGCGGGAAGAGGGAAGGGGGAGAAGCGCGACTTCAAGAAGGAGAAGGAGGCACCCTTCCCCCTTCCCCCTTCCCCGAAGCCTACCAAGGTCAAGACGCCGCAGTCGGTCCGACCGGCCGTTGTCCCCAAAGGTGTCCTGATCCCTCCCATCGATTTGTTGAACCCCGCGCCCGCCGAGGACGGCGACGCGGGGTTGGCCCAGATCGAGCAGATGGGCCGCAAGCTGATCGAGACGCTGCAGACCTTCCGCGTCGAGGGCTCGATCGCCGGCCGCACGGTCGGCCCGGTCGTGACACAATACGAAGTCGCTCCCGGACCGGGGGTGAAGGTCGGCCGCATCGCAGCGCTCGCCGACGATCTGGCGTTGGCGATGCGGGCCCAGTCGCTCCGCATCGTGGCCCCGATCCCGGGGAAGGCGGCCGTCGGTATCGAAGTGCCGAACCCCATGCCGCGCATGGTGCATGTGCGCGAGCTCATCGAGGGGGAGGAGTTTCACCGTGGTACGCGCGTGCTACCCATCTCGCTCGGCAAGAACCTCGAGGGCGAGCCGGTCGTGGCCGACCTGGCGAAGATGCCGCACCTGTTGATCGCCGGCGCCACGGGCTCGGGAAAATCGGTGTGCATCAACACGATCATCACGAGTCTATTGTACCGCTACCCGCCGCAGGAGCTGCGGATGCTGCTGATCGACCCGAAGATGGTGGAGCTCTCGATGTACAATGCGCTTCCCCATCTGCGCCACCCCGTGGTCACCAACAATCAGAAGGCGGCGACGGCGCTCAAGTGGGCGGTGCGGGAGATGGAGCGCCGCTACCAGCTGTTCCACGCCAATCACGCCCGCAACATCACCGACTTCAACCGCAAGGTGCGCGACCGGAAGCCGCTCAAGGGCCAGCGCGAGACACTCGCCACGCAAGCGGCGGGCGGCGTCCAGCAGGAGCTGCCGTTCGACGCGGAGTACACCGAGGGGGTGCTCCCCTACGTCGTCGTGATCCTGGACGAGCTCGCCGACCTCATGATGACCGTGCAGCACGAAGTCGAGACGCCTCTCGCGACGCTGGCGCAGAAGGCGCGCGCCGTGGGGATCCACCTGATCCTCGCGACGCAGCGGCCATCGGTGAACGTCATCACCGGCCTCATCAAGGCGAACTTTTCCTGCCGCATCGCGTTCCGCGTCGCCTCGAAGGTGGACAGCCGCACCATCCTCGACCAGAACGGCGCCGAGACGTTGCTGGGGAACGGGGACATGCTGTTCCTGCCCCCCGGCAAGAGCGAGCCCGTCCGTATCCAGGGCTGCTTCATCTCGACCGACGAGACCGAGCGACTGATGGGGTGGTACACCGACCGCCGCGCGCAACTGGAGCGGCGGGTGGAAGTGGACATCATCGAGCAGATGGAGCAGCTCGCGGACGCGGAGAAGAGCGGGGAAGGGGGAACGGGGAAGGGCGACAGCGAGGGCGCGCGAGATCCGCTCTTCCGGCAGGCCGCCGAGGTCTGCATCCAGAACCAGATCGGCTCTACATCGCTGTTGCAGCGGCGCATGAGCATCGGGTACGGCCGGGCGGCCCGCATCATCGATCAGCTGGAATTAGCGGGGATCCTTGGGCCTGCGAACGGCAGCAAGCCTCGGGACGTCCTCATCGGTCTCGACGATCTGGACGAAATCTGAGGCGACTGAGCTGTTTCAGCGTGGCACAAAGTCCACAGTTGGCTCGCACAAACCCATAAAACCGAAAAAACACCAAACTTGCGGAGCCGCGACGGCTGATTTACTATGGTGGCCGTAGCGTCCGTGCTGCATGTGGAGCTCGGGCGCCACCCAAGCGTGTTGTTGTGACACATAGTAGGGCGCTCGGGTGCGGGGGAGGGTCCCCCAAGGCACAGCCAGTTCGGACGCTGCTCAGAGCAAACCCGTCTAAAGACGGCGACGCAGAGCTACGGGGCTTCGGCGTGACCGCCATGCCCGCCGGGCCGCCAGCGAGATCGACCAACGGTCGACGCTGGTGGCCTTCGTTTTAGTACACTGCGGCGGGAGGTCTTCGAGTCATGCCGTTCACGTTCAAGCTGTCCCAGCGCTTGGCGCGCATGCGATGCGCCGTCCTGCTGCTCGCCACCGCGGCGCTCGCCGCGTGCGAGAAGCCTACCGGCCTCACCGACCCTGCAGGTACGCTTTCGCATCTCCTTGTTGCTCCCAAAGTCCTTACACTCCGACCAAACCAGACCGCCGACTTCATGGCGGTCGGCCTCACGAACACCGGCGACACGGCCGCTCTGGCTGTGAGCTGGAGCGTCACGAGCGGCGCCATTACCGACACGAGCACGAACGGCGGCAGGCACTACGGGCACTACAAGGCCAGCGCCGACACGGGCACCGTGAAGGTGGTCGCCAGGGGGAACCAGGGCGGAGTCGCCGACACGGCCGTCGTGCGCGTCACGCCGGTACCCGTGTCGATCGTGACCGTGGCCCCGGCGCCGGCGAGCGTGCTGGTGGGCCAGCTGCTGCAACTCTCCGCCACCACGGCGGACTCTGCTGGTAACGTGCTGAGCGGTCGCCCCGTCACCTGGGCGAGCAGCAATACGGTGGTCGCTACGGTGAGCGGCACGGGGCTCTTGACCGGTGTGGCCACAGGCACGACGACGATCACGGCGACCAGTGAGGGGAAGAACGGCACGGCCGCCGTCACCGTCACGGTCGCGGCCGTGGCCGCAGTCAGCGTGAGCCCGGGAGCACCGAGCGTGGTCATCAGCGGCACGGCGCAGCTGACGGCTGTGCTGCGGGACGCCAATGGGAATCCGCTCAGCGGACGCACGGTGACGTGGGCGACGAGCAACGGCGGTGTGGCCACCGTGTCGGCGACCGGTCTCGTAACGGGCGTTGCAGTGGGCGGCGCGATGATCACGGCGACGAGCGAGGGGAAGAGCGGCACGGCGACGGTGACGGTGACGGCAGTGGCCGTCCCGGTGGCTTCCGTTGCGGTGAACCCGGCGACCCCGGGCATGGCGGTCGGCGGAACGGTCCAGTTGACGGCGACGCCACAGGACTCGGTTGGGAACTCGCTGCCGGGTCGGACCGTCACGTGGGCGTCGAGTGCTTCCACCGTGGCGAGCGTTTCGACGAGCGGGCTCGTGACCGGCGTCGTGGCCGGCACGGCGACGATCACGGCGACGAGCGAAGGCAAGAGCGGCACCGCGACTGTGACGGTGACGCCTGTTCCCGTCGCGTCGGTCAGCGTGAGCCCCACGGCGCCGGCGCTGCTGGTCGCCGCCACGGTGCAGCTCACGGCGACGCCCAAGGACGCGAGCGGGACGGCGCTCAGCGGGCGCAGCATCAGCTGGGCGACGAGCAACGCCAGCGCGGCCACGGTTTCGGTGAACGGCCTCGTGACGGGCGTGGCCGCCGGGACGGCGACGATTACGGCGACGAGCGAAGGGAAGAGCGGTACGGCGAACGTGACGGTCACGACGCCGACCCCGCCGCCCCCGCCGCCGCCCCCGCCCCCACCGCCCACGACGGGCTCGTGCCTGTTGCAGAGCGGGTCGCTCATCACGCTGTCGGGCATGCGAACGAGCGCGTACCAGAACACCAGCGCCGCGAGCGGCACGAAGTTCGACGCCACGGCGGCGCAGTGGCTCTTGAACACCCCCGACGTGTGGGGTTTCATCGGCTCGGGGTCGAACCTCTGCTGGCACGGCGGGCAGATCCTCGGGACGGTCCCCCCCTCGACGCCGTACGAGGATGCTCTCAACGGCTATCACCTCATGTACGGCGTGGATGTCCATGGGGCGAGCCCCGTGGTCGAGGGCCTGACCATCTTCACCGGCGGGGACGGGATCACCTTCGACGACCCGAGTGATGCGAACTGGACCGTGCGCGGCACGCACATGACGTACATCCGGGACGACTGTATCGAGAACGACTACCTGAACTCGGGGCTAGTGGACGATTCGTTCTTCGACGGCTGCTACGACTTCATCTCGGCGCGCGCTTACGGCGCGGGCGCGCCGGACGGGCGGGCCAACACGGTGACGGTGCAGAACTCGCTCATCCGGGTGCAGGCGATGGACAAGCTCTATCCGGGGATTCCGACCCCGGGGTACGGCGGCTTCTGGAAGTGGAGCGGCAGCGGGAGCCCCAACACCGATATCGGCCCGATGCTCGTGGTGAACAACACCGTGTTCCGGGCCGACCAGCTACCGGCGGAGCACAACGGAGCGGGCCTCTACATGGCGCCGGTGCCGGGCAAGCTGACGAGCTGCGCGAACAACGTGATGGTGTGGCTCGGTCCGGGGAGCTTCCCGGAGCCGTTGCCGAGCTGCTTCACCGTGCTGACGGGCCAGGCGGGGCGGGACTACTGGGACCGGGCGGTGGCGCAGTGGAAGGCCGCACACCCCGCGCTGGTGGACATGGCGCCGCCGATCGTGTCGCTGTGGTCGCCCGGGCTCTCCGGGTCGAGCACCTTGACCGGGACGGTGGATCTCGTGGCGACGGCCGCCGATGATCAGGCGCTCGTCGGGGTGCAGTTCCAGTTGAACGGCCAGTCGATCGGGCCGGAGGTGTCGACGGCCGGATCGCCGGCGAAGTACACGCTGGGGTGGGATTCGCATGCGGCCGCGAACGGCACGTATACGCTCACCGCGACAGCGCGGGATGCCGCGGGCCACACCACCACCTCGGACGGCGTGACGGTCACCATCAGTAACTGACGGCCGCGCGACGCTTGCCACACCAACCCCTCCCCCTTGCGGGGAGGGGTTTTGGCGTTCTGTCGCGGCAACGCTGGTGTGGGACTTGCGAGAGGGGTGTTGGGTGAGGCGCACGCGTGGGGGCGAAGGGCCCCACGCGGTGCGGCAGCTCCGTCACACGGTGTAGCGGAGTTCGTGTCGTGGTCTCCGCACCGGATGTGGCGAGGAAACTACATGTACCAGCGACATCCAGCCGAGCGCGGCGATTCAGGTGTGCGCTTGAGTGATTCCACGACGTTCCGAGTCAGTGTACGCAGCCGACAGGTGCTTCGAGGGGTGGTGCTGGCGCTCGCGCTCGGCGGCTGCAAGGGCAGCGACCTCACGCAGGTGCCGCCCCCGCCTCCCCCGGCCCCCCCGCCCCCCCCGCCCCCGCCTCCAGTTGCGTCGGTGGAGGTGACGCCCTCGTCGGCGACCCTGGATTCGGGCCAGACCCTGCCGCTCAACGCTACGCCAAAAGACTCCCTCGGCCAAGCGCTCGCGGGGCGGCCGGTAACGTGGACGAGCGACGACGTGCAGGTCGCGACCGTGACGCCTGCGGGGATGGTGACGGCACGCACCGGCGGCACGGCGGCGATCACAGCGACGAGTGACGACGTACGCGGCCACTCCGAGATCGCGGTCATCGCCCCGCTGCCCCCACCGGGAGTCTCGTGTCTGACGCAGCCGGGTGCTCTCTTAACGGTGAGCGGCGTGCAAACAGCTGCCTTCCAGGATACCACTCTCGGGCTCAACGCCAGGATCGCCGCTTCCACCGCGCAGTTTCTGACCTCCGCGAACATTGTGATCAAGGTCGGCGGTAACGCCGGCCTGTGTTTGAGCGGCGGTGGGGTCATCGGGGCGCTGCCGCCCGCGACGCCGTGGGAGCGGATGCACAAGACCTATGGGCTGGTCCCGCACGCGCGCTCGTTCAGGCTCGAGAAGCTCCGCGTGTTCGACTACGGCATGGGTGTCAGCATGGACGCGGCGGAGGATGCGAACTGGACTCTGCGGGATGTCTACCTCACGTACATTCGCGACGACTGTGTCGAGAACGGCTTCCTGAACAGCGGCACGATCGAGAATTCGCTGCTCGACGGCTGCTACGAAGCCTTCAGCTCGCGACCTTACACGACGCCACCTCCGGACGGGAGCAACAATCTGGTGGTGGTGCGAAACTCTCTGGTCAGGCTTCAGGACATGGACCAGGGCTACCTGCGTCCCGGTCACGGGGGTTTCTTCAAGTGGCACGCGACGGCACCCAAGGTCTCGCTGTATAACACGGTGTTTCGCACCGATAGCCCGAACATCGAGAACAGCGTGCTCGTTCCTCCGCCGGATCAGCTGCAAGACTGTGTCGGCAATGTGATGATCTGGTTGGGGTCGGGACCGTTCCCCGAGCCGCTGCCGGCTCGCGCCGGCTGCTTCACGTTGCTCACGGGGGCCGAGGGCTTGCAGTACTGGAATAACGCGGTGGTGGTTTGGAAGATGGCGCATCCCGCGACGGCCGCGGACCTCGGGCCGCCGATCGTCTCCCTCTACGCGCCGGCGGACACCGCGACACTCACCGGGACCGTCACCTTGACGGCGACGGCTGTGGACGACCAGGCGGTGGCCGGAGTCCAGTTCGATCTGAGCGGCCAGGACATCGGTGCCGAAGTGACGACGGAATCGCGCGCGACCAAGTTCACGTTGCAGTGGGATTCCCACGCCGTGGCGAACGGGACGTACGAGCTCACCGCGCGGGCTCGGGACACCGCGGGTGAGACGACGACCTCGGCCGGCGTCACGGTGACCATCAGCAACTGACCGCTCGACTGGGCTTGAGCGGAGCGCCGCCGGAATCAGTGACAGGTGCCGCTGCCCGCATCCGTGAAGGTCTCCCCCTCTATGGGCTTGAATTCCCAAGTGTAGCGGTCGGCGTACAGGGTCAGTTTGAGGACCCCGAAGGCCGCTTCCCGGACTTCGCTGTTCGCCGCGATCACGGTGGGCATGCCGACGCTCTCGCCGCCCGTGCCCACCATGAACTCCCG